>Ga0075447_10000049_pt1 | contig 48593 bp, 48 predicted proteins | sample CoawatmetaG10DNA_FD_72352 | JGI IMG/M metagenome (GOLD analysis project Ga0075447, IMG submission 72352) | Marine microbial communities from the West Antarctic Peninsula - Coastal water metaG104-DNA | ecosystem: Environmental > Aquatic > Marine > Coastal | place: Atlantic Ocean: West Antarctic...
GCCGCTTCGGTTCTGGCGTGGCAGGGTCAAGGACAGTGCCGTCCGCCAGCATGACGACTGCATGGGCGTAGCGCGCCGCTTCCGATGTCATCACCTCACACCAATGGACAGCGGCCCACGGCTCGCACGGCCATTGATCGCGCTTTTGGTTGCCGGGCTGCATAATCTGGTATCGTCGGCCGATCGCATAACCTTGTGAGGCGAGCTGCGAATCTAGCGCGAAATAGCTGAGAGCATTTTCGTCCAGATCGAGGTCGATCGTAAGCAGCCGCTTGGCTTCATCGTATTCGATGCCCATCAGCATCGCCGCAGTCGCGACCTGACAGCCATAGCGATGTTTCTGGCCGACCCAGCGCACCCCGCTCATACCCGACCCCCAAGGCGCGCGATCTCGGAGGACGGAAGCGGGGTGTAATACGGCGTGCCCCGGCGAGCCTCTGGGGGCTCCACGTCGAGCGGATGCGTATTGAGCACCACGTCACTGTCCGGCAGCACGAACTGGATATATTGGCGATTATGGCTGATATAGAACGCAGGCCTACCGCTAACAGTCATCGCTTCGCCAAAGCGGTCGCCTGCCTCCCCTTGGACTGCGCGCGCCATCTTGAGGAAAGCGCCGAAGCTGACGTTGCCGAATGCATCGCAGCGCCACGATTTCGCCAATGCTTGGCCGCGCGATCGAGCGAAGATACATTCGACACCAGAATACCCGGTCACCGTCACATCGAACGGTTTGACGATCAGTCGTCCAGCTGCGGTAACGCTCATACTTCCTTCTCCTGTAGATTGAGGCGCTCGATCTCAAAACGCGGCCACTTCCCCCTGAACCCGCTCGGCTTGCCAACGGCGTTCGGGTCGATCCCGTCCTCGCGCATTTGCTCCATCGCATCGGCCAGCTTCATGTCGTGGCGGTGCCAGGAATCCTCCCACTGTTCCGGACCCCATTGGTTCCAGACCTCTTCGCGGGATTTGAACGAAAGCTCGAATGCCAGCGACTGCCGCCAGTGGCGGACATATCCAGGCCACCATTGCGTAAGCTGCCCGCCACAACCGCCTTTAGCGGTAGGCGCATCGATGTAGCGTTGGATCCAGTCGGCAATCTCAACCGGATCGGTCAGCATCGCGCCAAAGCTGCGAAAGCCCGTCTCCGACCAATACGGTGACCCCGGCGGATCGATCGTGCGCGTGCAGAAGCCGCCGCTGTAGCTGATGACCGTCGTGACCCCGGCCACCTCTATTTCGAACGGCTGGGGATCGTCGGCATAGACCGTGACCAGCCCGGCGCGGGTCATCACCTCTTTGCGCGTGCGTTCGACACGGGGCGCGAGCGGCGGGGGTGCTGGTGGCGGGAATAGGTCTAGCTGGGTCATGATCCCACCAAGTCGCGAAAAAGGATCGGCTGGGCAGTGCCGTCGCCATAGACGCTATCAAGCCATGCGGCGGCGCTCGGCTCATCGCCGTCCCATTTGTCAGGAAAAGTTCGCGCCGCGATCAGATCGCGGATCAATGCCTCTTCTTCGACATTGATCAAATCAATCCCCCGCTCGGGCATCCCTGCAGCGACGGCCCCCGCGCAGACGCGCGCCTGAATGTCGAGGATCTTTTCAAGCGCCGTCGCGCGCGCCTCCAGCGTCAGCGGGCCCATACGCTGCGGGTTCTTCGCAATTGCGCCACTCTTCAGCCGCTCGACTCCAGCCTTCCGAAGTCGCTGCGCCGGTAAGCGCATCCAGCGATAGATCGGTCGAAGCTCGAGCAGCGGTGTCAGATGCGTCCAACCCTTCGTGGCTACGATCACCGCAAGTGCAGTATCCTCAGCAGCCAGCGGGCACCCGGTGCAGCCAGTACGCGCATTGACCTCAACTGCATCATCGCCGCCATAAGCATCCGCGAGGATAGCAGTCGGCCAGCCACCAAATTCCTCGCGCGGCGCGTAAATCTTAAGCCAATCCCATACGATGCAGACGCCCCAGTGGAGGATCGGCGCGAGCGTCGCGATGCGACCGCGTATCCCCGGCGAGTTCGGCAATGTCTGTTGATACCAGCCCTGCCCACACTCAGCTCCGTCCTTCGAGCAAGACATACGGATGCGACCGTCTCGCACCGCGCTTTCGCCTTCGCGCACGCCTGTAATCGTGAGCAGTGTGCCGGGCAGACTGGAGAGAACCTGCTCCATAGCGACAGCCATCGGCTCGACTTTGATCTGGCGTGTGCACCAGCGCAGCGTGTTGTTGTTCGGCGGTGGCACACCACGACCAAGGATGTACGGCATGAAGCGCTTGGCGATCGGCGCGCGCACGACGATGACCTCGATCCAGTTGCGCTGTGCCAGCTTCGCCATGATCATCTCGGCGGCCGCCTGGATAGGCGGCAGCTCCTGCCGGGTATCAGCGTAGAGCACATAGAGGCGCTGCGGCTGCGGCAGCTCGCCCGCATCGATCAGGTGGATCAGCAGCGTCAGCGTCGCAGTACTGTCCTTCCCGCCCGAATAGGCAACCGCGACATGCTCGTGCCGATCCCAATAGGCGCGCAAGGATGCTAGCGTCATCTCGACCGCGTCCTCGTGGACCATCCGCGCGCCGCGCGCGAATAGGTTGTCGATCGCGCTCATGCTGCCAGGCCTCCCCGGCAAACCACAGACAGCGCCACCCCGCGCGCCCGCGAATCATCGCACCCAAGACGATACCCCCGCCGAAGCGAACGATACCCCAAAGAATACCCCAAACGGTCACGCGCTGGCCCGATTCGAACCACGGACGAAGTGAGAACAAAAAGGAGGCGCATGTTCCGCTTCACGCCTTGGGCGTGAGATGATACGTAAGGAATGCGCTTTAGTAATGGTGGGCCCGGCAGGACTTGAACCCGCAACCTAGCCGTTATGAGCGGCCAGCTCTAACCAGTTGAGCTACAGGCCCCCGCGCCTTCGTTAGCGGCGTGCGTGCGCCGCTGCAATCACCTGATCGAGCGAAGCGGCGGCGATTCCGCGCCGCGCCAAATCGCTCAAAATCGCCTCCCACCAGCCATAAAAGGCGGCGAGATCCGCCGCGTCGCGCACATACGGGGTATGCCCGGGTACCAGCGACGGCGAGTGAAACGAGAAGTTCAGCAGGCGCTCCCCCTCCCCCACCGCCACCGCAATCGCCTCCAGCGCATCGTGCTGCGGCATATCTTCAGGGGTCAGCGCGACGCGTGCGAGCAAGTGGGTGCGGGCGAACAGACCGCGCCCCTTTGGCACGCGTCCCAATGCGCGATACAATCCCGCCGTCCCCCGTCGCCGCAGCAGGCCCGTATACACCGTGGTCAGCGGCAGCTCGACCAAGCCACCGTCCGGGCCGACATGAAAGGCCGCATTACCGATCTCCGAGAAATCGGGCCCGCCGTCCGCCGCATAGCTATAGCGCGCGCGCATCGAGCTATCGAGGCGGTACCCGCGCTCCGCGAGCAAGCCGAGGGTATGCGGGCCAATGCCGTAGCGCCCGGCGCGATATGCGACCGGACGGGTGCCAAAGGCAGCGGTGATGGCGTCGGTGAGGCAATCGATCTTCGCCGCTTCGAGCGGGCGCGGCAGGTTCCCGACATAGCTGTTCTGCGGCGTGAGTGCCTCTTCGAAGGGCGGATTGACCCAGCCATGGAGTTGGGTGCCGATCGCCGAGACCCCATCAGCACAGGCGGCACGCAGCGCATCGACCGCGCGCGCGTCCGACACGATCGGATAATCAACCATGTAGGTCAGGGGCACGCCGTGATCGGCGAACCAGCGGTGGGCCGCAGGAATCGCCGCCACCGCCGACACCGCATGGCCGTCGCGGGTCAGCGGTGCGGCCCAGTCAAATTCCTCTTCGGTATCGACGAACACGATGAAGCGCGTGCCGAATGCATCAGGCCACGCGACCAGATCGGCGCGCGCGGGGGCAAGCGGACGAAACGCTGCGGCAGGATCGGGCGTCGCCACGATCAGTTGGAAGAAACCTGCTCCATCCCGGCAAGAGACGCGGCGGGCAGGCGCAAAGTCAAGGCCTTGTCGCCAATGGTCAAGCTGCCGCGCAGTTCGGCGGCGAGATTGCGCGCCAGCCGCAGCGCAAAGCCGGTGCCAAGCAACGGCGCACCCTCGCGCTCCGCCTCCGCTTCGGCATCGATCGTGAGCAAACTCTCCTCGGCATAAGCGGCGAGCGCCCTGGGCCGATCGAACACGATCGAGATGGCAGCATCGTCGCGCGCCGCCGCGACGCCAATTCGTTCGCCTGCGCTGCCCGACGCCACCAGCGTGGCCATCAACCGCGCCACCAGCCGCTCCACCGCCCGGTCATCGCCCAGGATCGTGAGCGATTCGTCGCAGACATGCTGTTCGAGCGAACTCCCTCGAAGCGTTGCGAGCGGCGCAAGATCGTTCAGGATCCGCGCCAGCAGCGGCGCGACCGGGACATCGCCGGTCCGCAGATCGAGCGCATGCGTTTCGATTCGGGCGGCCATGTCGATATCGTCGATCGCGGTCAGCAGGCCGCTCGACTGAGTCCGAATCGCCGCCGCATGCGCGCGATAGGCGGCCGGGACCGGACCCAGCATCTGCGATTCGATCATTTCGGCAAAGCCCGCAATGGCATTGGTCGGGGTCCGCAGTTCGTGCACCAATTGGCGCAGCGCATCGGCGGCGGGATTGCGCAGTTCGCGCGTGGGCTCGGCGGTCTCGTCGGCGCGCGGGCGTCGGGCGGTACCGCGATAGCCGGTGAAGCGCCCGCTCACCCGGTCGAACACCGGAATACCGGTAATGCGCCACTGGCCGGCCGCATCCGAATGGCCATCCACGACCAACCGGGCATTGGCAAAACCGGCACGCCGCCGAAACGCCCCCGCCACCACACCGTCCACCTGCGCGCCCTGCGTCGCGGGCGACAGGTCGAACGACAGGCCGATCAACGGCGCCCGCGCCGCCCCCTCGATCCAGCGGACGATGCCATTGGCGTCGGTTTCAAAGCGAAAGCTCTCGGCCTGGTGCGGCTCGGTCGCGAACAATTCGGGCTGTATTTCGAGACGCGGCGGGCCCGACGGCGTCTCCTCGCGTTGGCGCTGATAGGCATCGATTCGCGCGACCAGTTCGGCGATCTGGAAGGGACCGGTTTCGGGCGGCGATGCCGGTGGGGGCGGCCGCACAAACGCGATCGGTGCGGTGACCTCTGCGGCCGGTGGCGGGGCCGCAGAAGGCACGGCCGCGTGATCGGCGCGGCGCAACGCCTCGGCGACCACCGGCAACCCCGCCGCGACGGCGGCGATCGATACGAAGGACGACCGCGGCGCAATCGGTGGGGCGGCTTCGGGCAATTCTGGGGGCACCAGGACTGGGTCTGCCACCGCGTCGGGCTGGTCCGGCGCGGCCTCAACGGGCGGGACGGGTTCGGCCGCCGCTTCGGGACCGGGCGCGGGCTGCGGGTGGAGTTGGGGCGGCGGCGCTGCGGCCTGTTCGGGCTCGGTCGGGGCATGGAGCACGAAATCGACGCTGCCGAAACTTTCCAGCGCCCTGTGCACCGCGCGCGGCAGATCGCGCCGGTGGCGCAGGATCGACCGCGCGGCCGGCGACAGGCGCGGCAACAAGCTGGTCCATTCGGCGACAGAAAGACGCGCGGTTCGCAATACCGGAGCCGCGATCGACAGATCATCCTCGGCAAACACCGCAACCAAGGGGAGCGGGGGGCTGGCGAAGACCAGCCCGCGTGCGCTGGCGGAGCGCACCATCGGCGGCACGTCACCGCGAATCAGGCGCAAACGGGCGATCGCAGCATCGCTTGCCGCAGCCCGACCGCGCCCGATCAGATCGACCAACTGCCGCCATGTGGATTGCGCGCCAAAAGCGGTCGACATGTCTGCCGAAAGAACCGTCTCCAGGCTGTCGTCGAACCGCAAGCTCTTCTGTCCCCAAAATCGCGACGTCCCCATGCGTCGTAACGGCTCATGTGTCGTAACGGATTCTTAACCGGCGCAAAGGCCCCGCGTAACCCCGAGATTTGGCACCGTCGCAATGTGGGACAATTGCGTTCCGTAGTAATTATCTTATAGGCAACTGCAAGATGGCAATGCGAAACGCGCGTTACCCAGGAGCATTACGTAATGACATTCGATTCGATCGACCGCCGTATTCTGGAACTGCTTCAGGACGACGGACGAATGACCAATGTCGAACTGGCCGAGCGCGTCGGGCTGACCGCCCCCCCCTGCCTGCGCCGCGTGCGCGCGCTGGAGGAAGCCGGTGCAATCCGCGGCTACCACGCCGAGATCGATCCCGCCACCCTTGGTTATCCGATTACCGTATTCGCGATGGTGTCGCTGCGCAGCCAGGCCGAGCATGATCTCGCCGCGTTCGAGGAGCATGTCGCCACCATTCCCGAAGTGCGCGAATGCCACATGCTGAATGGCGAGATCGACTTCATCCTGAAGATCGTCGCGGGCGACTTGAAGAGTTTCCAGGAAATCCTGATGACCCACCTGACGCCCGCCCCCAATGTGGCGAGCGTCAAGACCTCGCTGACCATCCGCACCGCCAAGTCGCTCCCAGGTATCCCCATCCGAGCGGGGTGAAGCGGCGAGAATTGAGGGCGGCGGATGGTTGATGGTCAGCCGCCGCCCCCAACATTTTGCCGATCTCGAAACCAAGTAGCGAACATCCACATCGCCGCGACAGCACCTATAGCGATAGAGCCGTAATAAAACGCCCGCCATTCAACGCCCAAACGAGCAAAGGCAGCGGCAAAGTGAGCGCCCGCCGCCGTATACAAGACTCGTTCTGCAACTTTCATTCGTAGATCGTATTAGTAGCGACGTGACTCCGCAATTGCGCGGAACCGCTTTTCTCCAAAACAAAAAGGGCGACCCGCAGGCCGCCCTTTCCGTCTCGTTTCGCGGCAAAGAACCCGCGATCACGCAGTCGGCGGCGTGTCCACGAACACCGTCCACAACCGTGCGATCGCCTTATTTGGGTCGGCAGCGACCTTGGCGAGAACCGCCTTGGCCCCGGCGCGATCACCCGACAGCGCCAGCGCCATGCCGAGGTGCAGATTGTTGCGGTCGGCGTCGGGCGCGCCCTTGGTCTCGGCCAGGCGGTACATCTCGATCGCCTTGGCGTAATTGCGGGTGCCGAAATAGGCGTCCCCCGCCTGCTGGGCGAGATCGCCCTTGGGGGCAGCCTGTGCGTTCTTTTCCTTGATCGCAAGCGAGGTCGCGCCGGCGATGCCAGTCTTGGCGCGAGTCAGTTCCTCCGTCGCCGTGATATTGCCCTTGGGGATCGAATTGTTGGCAAAGCCTTCGTCGATCACCGTCTTGGCTTCATTGGGCAAGCCGACGTTGATCGCGGCATCGGCATAATCGATATATTCGCGCTGACCGGTCTGGCTCTTGGTCGCCCACAGCAAGCGATACAGGTCGACGCGATTCTTGCTGTACTTCGCCGCTGCCGGGCCCTGGAAGCCGAAGGTGTAGATCGCGCCGCGCCAATTTTCCTTGGTGCCATATTCGGTCAGCCAGGCTGCGGTCCACGAATCGGCCCCCTCCTGGTCGCCCGCTTTGCCGAGGCGGGTGAAAGCATATTTATACCAGGATTCGGGAGCCTTCTTGCCCTTGGCTTTTTCGGCCTGCACAGCGGCTCCCAGATCGGCGATGCCGCCCTTTACATCACCGGCATCAACCTTAGCGCGCGCGATGTTGAGCAGCAGATCGTCGTCGGTATAGCCAAGGTCCTTGGCCTTGGTGAAATACTCCACCGCCTTGGCATAATCCTTGTTCGAATAGGCAAAGCCGGCCCGCGAGTTATAGCGGTTGCCGAGCTCAGCCTTCGGCGTCGCCGGATTGGCGATCAGCGCGTCGAGCGGCGGGGTTAGCGCGGCGATGCGGGCCGCTTCGGGCTGGCCTTGCGTTTGCGCGTTGATCAGCGACAGGCGCAGGCCCGAGGCGAGGTAGCGCTCATAATCGCTCTTGGCCACGGTATCGAGCGTGTTAAGCGCGGTCTCGGCCTTGGCGAGATCCTTGGGCGTCGCGGCCAGCGCGGTTTGCGCTTCGACGGCGGCAGCACGCGCAGGAGCCGAAATCGTCGGCGCGGCCGGGGCGGCCTCTTCCTTCTTCTTGGCGATCGCGGGGGCGACCAGGGCGGCACCGTTCAACCCGATGACGAGCGTTGCCGTCAGGGCGATTTTCGAAACCATCTTCATTGCGGGACTCTCCTCAAGCGTCGCTGGCGCGGCGGAATACTGGCTTTGCTCCTAGCGCCGCCGGTTCGACCGTCAAGCGACGCGAGATGCGCGGCGGCGACTGAACGCGCTTTGAACGCGTTTGGACGCACGCTGACTAACGATTTTATGCCGCCTCTTTCGCCTGCCGGGCTTTGACGCGGACGCCCGACGCGCCTAGTCGGCAAGGCGATGATCGCCCTTCTTTCTCCCGCCAAGACGCTCGATTACGAACGTCCCCTGCCCGCTTTGACCGCGACCACGCCGCGCTTTCAGGCAGAGGCAGCCTCGCTCGCCAAATCGGCCGCGAACCTGACGCAGGCGCGGCTTGCCACGCTGATGCACATTTCGCCCAAGCTGGCGAAGCTGAACGCCGACCGCTTCGCCGGGTTCGCCGACGCGCCCGAACGGCCCGCGCTCTTCGCCTTTGCCGGAGACGTTTATACCGGCTTCGAAGCGCGCACGCTGGACGAGGCCGCGATTGCCTTCGCGCAGGACCATGTGCGGATGCTGTCGGGCCTATATGGCCTGCTCCGTCCGCTCGACGCGATGCGGCCGTATCGACTCGAAATGGGCACGCGCTGGGCACCGCGCCGCAAGAGCCTGTACGAATATTGGGGCGACCGCATCGCCGCCGCCGTGCGCGAGGACGTGGCCGAGGAAGGATCGGGCGTTGTGCTCAACCTTGCCAGCCAGGAGTATTTCGCGGCCGTCGACGGAAAGTTGTCGGGGCTGCGCGTGATCGACGTGGATTTCCGCGAAGCTGGGCCCGACGGCCCGCGCTTTGTCAGTTTCCATGCCAAGCGCGCGCGCGGGATGATGGCGCGCTGGCTGTGCGAACATCGCATCAGCGAGATCGACGCGATGCGCGGTTTCGACAGCGACGGCTACCGCTTCGACGCCGCCGAGAGCACGCCCGAGCGCTGGCGGTTTACCCGCGCATGACCGGCGCGGCAGTCATCATCGGGGCCTCGGGCGGCATTGGCGCGGCGCTGGAAGCGGCGCTGATCGAGGAAGCGACGTTCGAAAAGGTGTACGGCTTCGCGCGCTCGCGCAGCGGCGCGCAGCATCTCGATCTGCTCGACGAAACCAGCATTGCGGCAGCCGCGGCGCATGTCGCCACAGGCCCTGCTCCCACGCTGGTGATCGTCGCCACCGGCTTGCTGCACGCGGGCGAGCGCGGCCCGGAAAAGGCGATGCGCGAGCTTGATCCCGCCTGGCTGGCCGAAACCTACGCGATCAACGCGGTCGGCCCGGCGCTCGTCGCCAAGCATTTCCTGCCGATCATGCCCAAGACCGGGCGCGCGGTGTTCGCCGCACTCTCCGCGCGAGTCGGCAGCATTTCGGACAATAAGCTGGGCGGATGGCATGGCTATCGCGCCTCGAAAGCGGCGCTCAACATGCTGATGCGCGGTATCGCGATCGAGGAAAAGCGCCGCAACGATCGGACCATCGTCGTCACGCTCCACCCCGGCACCGTCGACACCGCTTTATCCAAACCCTTTCAGGGCAATGTCCAGGCCGGTCGCCTGTTCACACCGGATCGCGCCGCGTTGCAATTGCTCGACACGATCGAGGAATTGAAAGCCCCGGACAGCGGCAAGCTGTTCGACTTCGAAGGCAAGGAAGTGCCCTTCTAAAGGATGAGGGCAACATGACGGATTTGTCATCATCCCGCCATTGCCGATTCAGCGATTGGGTCGCACCATCGCCGCAGGGCTACGTTGCCTGACCGTTTTGAGGGGATATCCATGACCAAGCTTCCGATGACGATCGCCGCCGCTGCGGCCCTGCTGTGCGGCACCGCCGGCCTCGCCCAGACCAAGCCTGCGCCCAAGCCAACGCCGACCAAGCTGGCCGCCAAGCCAGCCCCGGCGGCAAAGGTCACCCCGGCGGCAGTGGTAAAACCCGCCCCGGTCGCAGCGAAGCCGACGCCTGCGGTGGTCAAGCCCGCCCCTGTGGCGGCGAAGCCAGCCCCCGCGCCCGTTGCAGCGGCCAAGCCTGCAGCCCGCAAACCCGCCGCCGCGGCGACCGGTCGCATGGTCACCACCAAGACCAGCACCGGCAAGACGATCACCTACAATTGTTCGAAGGCGGGCAACGCCAACAAGACCGCCTGCAAATAAGCGAACCAAACCCACCCCTGCGCCGCTGCGATGCGCGCGGGGGTGGCGTTTCGTTGCGCGCTCGGCTAGGGTTTGTCGCATTCCCGTAACACAGCCGAAGGCACCATAAATTGACCGACGAGACCGTCCTCGCCGACCCTTCCGACATTGCCCCGATCTCGATCGTCGACGAGATGAAGTCGAGCTATCTCGACTATGCGATGAGCGTGATCGTCGCGCGCGCGCTTCCCGATGTTCGTGATGGTCTGAAGCCCGTCCACCGCCGTATCCTGTGGTCGGCGTCGGAAAGCGGCTTCGTCTACAACCGGCCCTATCGCAAATGCGCCCGCATCGTCGGTGACGCGATGGGTAAATATCACCCGCACGGCGACAGCTCGATCTACGAAGCCTTGGTCCGCATGAGCCAGGACTGGTCGATGCGCGTGCCGCTGATCGACGGTCAGGGCAATTTCGGCTCGATGGACCCCGATAAAGCCGCCGCGATGCGCTACACCGAGGCGCGTCTCGCCAAGGTCGCGGGCTCGCTGCTCGAGGATATCGACAAGGACACGGTCGACTTCGTCCCCAACTATGACGGCTCCGAGCGCGAGCCGTCGGTGCTGCCGGCGCGTTTCCCCAATCTGCTGGTCAATGGCGCGGGCGGCATCGCCGTCGGCATGGCGACCAACATCCCGCCGCACAATCTCGGCGAAGTGATCGACGCGACGCTCGCCATCATCGATTCGATGACCGGCGCGCGCGAGCCGCTGACCACCGAGGAACTGATTGAGATCGTCCCCGGGCCCGATTTCCCAACGGGCGCGATCATCCTCGGCCGCGCCGGCGCGCGCTCGGCCTATGAAACCGGGCGCGGCTCGATCATCGTCCGCTCGCGTTACGTCGTCGAGGAAGGTCGCGGCGATCGCCGTTCGATCGTGCTCACCGAAATCCCGTACCAGACCGGCAAGAACGGCCTGGTCGAAAAGATCGCCGAAGCCGCCAAGGACAAGCGCATCGAAGGCGTCAGCGACATTCGCGACGAATCGAGCCGCCTTGGCGTGCGCATCGTCATCGATCTGAAGCGCGATGCCACCCCTGAGGTCGTGCTCAACCAATTGTGGCGGCACACCCCCGCGCAATCGAGCTTCCCCGCCAACATGCTGGCGATCCGTGGCGGCCGCCCGGAATTGCTCAACCTGCGCGACATCATCACCGCGTTCGTAACCTTCCGCGAGGAAGTCATCACCCGCCGGTCTAAGTTCGAGCTCGCCAAGGCGCGAGACCGGGCGCATCTGTTGCTGGGTCTCGTCATCGCGGTGACCAACCTCGATGAGGTCGTCCGCATGATCCGCGGCTCGTCCAGCCCCGCCGCCGCCCGCGAAGCGTTGCTCGCGCGCGACTGGCCAGTCGCCGAGATCGCGCCGTTCATCAAGCTGGTCGAGGCGGTCGAAGTCGAAGTGACCGGCGACACCTATCGCCTGTCCGAATTGCAAGTCCGCGCGATCCTCGATCTGCGCCTCCACCGCCTCACCGCACTCGGTCGCGACGAGATCGGCAATGAGCTGCAAGGCCTCGCCGATTCGATCGCCGAGCTGCTCGCCATCCTCGCCGATCGCGCCAAGCTGTTCGCGGTGATGCGCGAGGAACTGGTCGCGGTCCGCGCCGAATTTGCAACCCCGCGCAAGACCGACATCGCGGCTGCCGCCGATGGCATTGACGATGAGGATCTGATCGAGCGCGAGGACATGGTCGTTACCGTGACGATGCAGGGCTATATCAAGCGCACCACGCTCGACACCTTCCGCGCCCAGGCGCGCGGCGGCAAGGGCCGTGCGGGCATGGCCACCAAGGATGAAGACGCGATCACGAACCTGTTCGTGACCAGCACGCACACGCCGGTGCTGTTCTTCTCGACGCTTGGCAAGGTGTACCGCATGAAGGTGTGGAAGCTGCCCGAAGGCGGTGCCGCCACGCGCGGTCGTCCGATGATCAACTTGCTGCCACTGGCCGAAGGCGAGACGATCTCGACCGTGCTCGCTCTGCCCGAGGACGAGACCGAATGGGCCGCGCTGCACGTCATGTTCGCGACGGCGCGGGGCAGCGTACGCCGCAACTCGATGGACGCCTTCACCAACATCCCCACCGCCGGCAAGATCGCAATGAAGTTCGAAGGCGTCGATGCCGATGACCGGCTGATCGGCGTGGCGCTGCTCAGCGAGAATGACGACGTGCTGCTCGCCACCCGCCAGGGCAAGGCGATCCGTTTCGCCGCCGACGAAGTGCGCGAATTCCAGAGCCGCAATTCCACCGGTGTGCGCGGCATGACGCTGAAGGGCGATGACGAGGTGATCTCGCTGTCGATCCTCCACCGCGTCGGTGCCACGCCCGAGGAGCGCGAAGACTATCTGAAGTTCGCGCCGTGGAAGGGCGAGCGCGAAGGCCAGATGGCGATGACCCAGGCGCGCTACGAAGAGCTGATGATCCGCGAACAGTTCATCCTCACCGTCTGCGCCAATGGGTACGGCAAATTGTCGTCGGCTTATGATTATCGCCGCACCGGGCGCGGTGGCCAGGGCATCACCAACATCGACAACATCCCGCGCAACGGGCCGGTGGTGGCGAGCTTCGCCGCGACCAAGGGGCACCAATTGATGCTGGTGACCGACCAAGCCAAGGTGATCCGCACCACGCTCGGCTCGATGCGCGTGATCGGCCGCAATTCGGCGGGCGTGAAGCTGTTCGATGTCGGCAAGAACGAGCATGTCGTCTCGGCCGCGCGGATCGAGGAAGCCGAAGGCGATGCCGAGGCCGATGTCCGCGACCTGACCGCGGTCGAAGTCGCCCCCGACGATACCGGCGATACCGGTGAAGATCTGGCGGCTGGTCCGGATAATGGCGAATGAGCGAACTGCCGCTCACCGCTTATAAAGTGCTGACCGCCGAGCAGATGGCGACGCTGGAGCGCGAGGAATCGTTCGCCGGCGCGCCCATCGACTTGGCCGATGGCTATATCCACCTCTCGACCGCCGAACAGTTGACCGAAACCGTCGACAAGCATTTCGCCGGGCAAAGCGATTTGCATGTCGCGGCGGTCGATCTCGGGTCGTTCGGCGCCGGGTTAAAGTGGGAAGAGTCGCGCGGCGGCCAACTCTTCCCGCACCTCTATGGCGGCCCGCTGCTGCTCGAAACGGTGATCGCTTACGGCCCGCTCGAACGCGATGCCGAGGGCCGCGTGAAACTGCCCGTCGCGGGCTAACCCCGCTCACGCATACAGATCGACCACCTCCGCACCCTTGGCCTCCGCCTCCAGCAACAAGGTACGATGGCAGTGGCGCGGGTCGCGCTCAAAACAGAGCAAGGCGCTTGGCTTGTCCGCGGCCAGCGCCAGCATCTGCGCCGCCTGCGCCTGCGCCTCGGGTAGCTCGAGCTGGTCGGCATAGACCGCCTCCAGCGTCGCCACATCGCCCTTCTTGGCGGCATCGCGCCCGCGCTTCGGCGTGCCGAGCGCCTTCAAATGCACATAGTCGATCCCCGCTTCGGCCAGCGACGCCGCCAGCGAGGTCTTCGAAAATCCCGGCCGCCGCGACAAGGGCAGCGCGCGCACATCGATCACGCGCTCCACCCCCGCGCCCGTCAGCGCCGCCAAGAAATCAGCCATCGTCGTGGCTTCATAGCCGATCGTGAACACCTTCATTGCGCGCCCGCTCCGTCCTCACCACGCCATAAGCGATCATCGCCTGTCCCGCGACGTAGAGCGGCCAGACCAACAGCGTTGGAACGATCGAACCGGCCAGCGGACCCAGCCGCGCGAAAATCAGCAGGTCCGACGCCGCGAACAGCATCGCCCCTGCCCCCACCCAGCCGCGCGGAAAGCGACTGATCCACGCCGTCGCCACCATGCCGCCCAGCGCCAGCCCATAGACCAGCACCCCCGGTTGCCCGGACAGCGCATAGCCCACGCACGGGATGCCCAGCAGCAGCACGATCGCCACCCCCGTGCCCGCCCGATCGGCGCGGAGGTTGGTCCAATACAGTCCGGTCGCCAGCAGGTGCGCGACAAGGAACGCCGCGCCACCGATCGTCATGCCCGATGTTTCGAGCAGCACATCCCCCAGGGCAGCAAACCCAAGCACCACCGCCAGCCCGCGCGCCGCGCGCGTGTGCGCCGCCCGCGCAACCCAGACGGCAAGCAACGCGACCGCGCTGCCCTTCCACGCAACGAGCAAGGGCCCCGCTGGCAGGATATGGCTGGCAGCCCAGAAACTCGCCCCCGCAGCAAGCGCGGTCAGGAACAAGGCTGGCATGGGCATACGCTGTGACATTCCCCGAGAATGCGCGCCCGGCGGGGGTGGGGCAAGAACGCGCCTTGACCAAAGAGAAAATTCGTCTATTTCTGTTTTTACAGAAATTGGAGTTGCTAGTGACCCTGCTCGATCATCCCGATGCCAAGGCCTTCATCCTCCATTGGGGCGAGATGGGCACGCATTGGGGGGTCAATCGCTCGGTCGCGCAAGTCCATGCCGTGCTCTACCTTTCCGAAAAACCCGTCGATGCCGAGGCGATCGTCGAGGCGCTGGGGCTCGCCCGCTCCAACGTCTCGACCGCACTCAAGGAATTGCAGACCTACGCCATCGTCCGCCGCGTCCATGTCGAGGGCGACCGGCGCGACCATTTCGTCGCCGAGGGCGATTTGTGGGAAATGCTGATGCGCATCGTGGCCGAGCGCAAACGCCGCGAGATCGACCCGACCATCGCCCTGCTCGCCGAACTGGCCGAGCGGTTGCGCGGCGACGACACCGCCCCCGCCCATTTGCGCGACCGGGTGGTGCGGATGCACGAATTTCTGTCGACGCTGGGCGGCTGGTACGAACAGGTCCGCACGCTCCCCAAGAGCACGCTTGTCACGCTGATGAAGCTCGGCAGCAAGGTCGCGCGCTTCATCCCCGGCAGCAAAGCCAAGGACTAAACCGATGATCGACCGCACTTATCCGCCCTAGTCACGTTAATGAGTTTCTTAAATTACAGAAACATCAGTTTCGGGAGCAAGACTCATGGGGACCCAATCCATTGCAACCTATCGTCGTCGCTTTGCCGGGGTGATGTGGCGCGACCTTCAGCCGATGCGGGTGCGCGAGGGCGTGGTCGAATGCCTGCACCCGCTGCCCTGGCTGGCGGCGAGTTGGGCGTTCGCCGCCTGGCAGATTTGGCCGCTCGCGGCGGGCGCGTCCTTCATGCTGTTCCTCACCGCCTTGCGGCTCAATCACGAGGCGATCCACGGCAATCTCGGCTTTCGGGGCAAGGCGCATCGCTGGGTGCTGCACGGCTTGAGCGCGATGATGCTGGGATCGAACACCGCCGTCGCGTTCCAGCATCTGCGACATCACCGCTATCTCGGCACGCCCGAGGATATTGAGGGCGCTTGCGGCCGCATGACCTTCTGGCAAGTGCTGCGCGAGGGCCCGCGCTTTCCGCTGCAGATGCATGCAGATGCGTGGCACCGGGGCGGTCCCGTCGTACGTCGGCGCATGGCGATCGATCTGGCGTTGAACGCCCTTATGGTGGGTGTCGCGTTGCTGACAATGGCCCCATTCCTGCTGTATCATGTCGGCGTGATGCTGATCGCGCAGTGCCTGACCGGCCTGTTCGCAGTATGGATCACGCACCACGGATGCGCAGAGGATCAAATCGCGCGTACCCAGCGCTCCCCGCTGGTGAATTGGCTGAGCTACAACATGTTCCTGCACTTCGAGCACCATCTGTTCCCTGCCGTCCCGGTGAAACGGCTTGGGGTGCTCGCGGCGCGCATGGCGGCGGCGCAGCCCGATCTGACGGCATCGACCAAAACTGTGCTGGGCGTGCTCGACCGCACCGTCACATTGCGTCGCTCCGCCCCTGCCCCTAGGGCGTAGGGGATGACACACGACGTACACATTATCGGCGGCGGCCTCGCAGGGTCCGAAGCCGCCTGGCAGTTGGCCGAGGCAGGGTTCCGCGTAAAGCTCTCCGAAATGCGCGGTTCGGGCGAGAGGACACCCGCGCACCAGACCGATGGCCTGGCCGAACTGGTCTGCTCTAACAGCTTCCGCTCGGACGATGCCACCAGCAACGCGGTCGGGCTGATCCACCAGGAAATGCGCACGCTGAACTCGCTGATCCTGCGCGAGGCCGACATCCACAAGGTGCCAGCGGGCTCGGCGCTCGCGGTCGATCGCGATCGTTTTTCGGACGGCGTCACCGCCGCGCTCGCCGCGCACCCCAACATCGAAATCGTGCGCGAACGCGTCGACACCCTCCCCGACGCCGGCCTGACCATCGTCGCCACCGGCCCGCTCACCGCGCCCGCACTCGCCGAAACGATCGGCGAAGCGACGGGCAAGGATGCGCTCGCTTTCTTCGATGCGATCGCCCCGATCGTCCATTTCGACAGCATCGACATGGACGTGGCCTGGATGGCGTCGCGCTGGGACAAGGGCGATTCCAAGGACTACATCAACTGCCCAATGACGCGGGACGAGTATCTCGCCTTCCACACCGGCTTGATCGAGGGCGAAAAGACCGAGTTCAAGGAGTGGGAAAACGTCCCTTATTTCGAAGGCTGCATGCCGATCGAAGTCGCCGCCGCGCGCGGGGTCGATACGCTGCGCTATGGGCCGATGAAGCCCGTTGGCCTCGATGATCCGCGCACCGGGCGCTGGCCCTATGCGGTGGTGCAATTGCGGCAGGACAATGCCAGCGGCACTTTGTGGAACATCGTCGGCTTCCAGACCAAGCTGAAGCATAGCGAGCAGGTCCGCCTGTTCCGCACCATCCCCGGCCTGCAGAATGCCGAGTTCGCGCGCCTCGGCGGGCTGCACCGCAATACCTTCATCCGCTCGCCCGAATTGCTCGATGAAACGCTGCGGCTGAAGGCGCGGCCCAATATCCGCTTCGCCGGACAAATTACGGGGTGCGAAGGCTATGTCGAAAGCGCCGCGGTCGGGCTGATGGCGGGGCGCTTCGCTGCGGCGGAACTCGGCGGCAAAGCGATGACGCCGCCGCCGGTGACGACCGCGCTCGGGGCGCTGCTCCACCATATTACCGGCGCAGCGGTCGCGGAGACCTATCAGCCGATGAACGTCAATTTCGGGCTGTTCCCACCGATCGAAGGCCGCACCAAAAAGGCCGACCGCAAGAAGATGTATACTGATCGCGCGCGCTCGGCGCTGGGGGAATGGTTGGCGACCGGCTGACGTTCAGCTTTCCTCGGCGTTCGCCGGTGGCGGGGCGGGCGGGCAATCCCGCCGAACGCGTGGGGGCTTGCGCTTGGGCGCGGTGCTGACGAACTCGGCCGGCGTCATCGCCCCCGATTTGTCCTTGTCCGCATCGGCGAATTTGGTTTCGGTCTTCACCGCCCATTCGTCGAACGACAGCACGCCGTCATGGTTGGTGTCGAGCTTGGCATAGGCCTTGCGGCGCGGCGCGAGATACTCCTCGCGCGTCACCTTGCCGTCGCGATCCTTGTCATAGCGGTCGAAGCGCTTCTGCTCGCGGGTCTTGTCGCTCGCCTCGGGCACCCTTGCGGGCAGCGCGCCGCCGTCAGTCGTCTGCGCCAGAGCTAGCGGGGCAGACGGCAAGGCCGCCACCGATCGCGCACCGCGGTTGAACAGCAGCATTCCCGCCGCGACCAGCGCCAGCGTCGCCAGCCCACCCACCAGATATCGCCACATAGCGCCCTCCCCCGAGTCCCATGAGAGGGTATCGCGTCCAAGCGCGCGGCGGAAGCCTAGCGCCCGGTAAAACGATGCCAGGCGAGCCGCGCAACCCGTCGTGGGGCACCGACCGGAGGCGATACGCCCGACGGGAGCGAGAGGTCCATCCGCGCAATGTGCGCGAGCGCACCGAGCGCGCGGGCGGCGCGGCTCCAGCGCTGTCGGGTGGCGTCGGCCAGCGCCGTCGCCGCCATCTCGGCAGGAAGCCGCGCCGCCGCATCGCGCGCGTGGCGCGCCAGATCGGCAAGGGCCCATCCCGCGCCTGCCGCCGCCAGCGGATCGCGCGCGGTCGCACCAAGGATCTGCCCCGCCACGGCGAACAGACCACCGCCCCGCGCGGCGGCATAAGCCTCCAGCCCCGGCCTGGTCAGCGGGTCGGGATCGAGCAGCACCTCCCAGCCGTCGATCATCCCGGCGAGCGTAGCGCCCGAGATTCCGCGCGGCAGCACCTCTGCCGCGAGCGCTTGCAACACCGGCTGCGCGGGTGGTGGGGCCATGTCGAGCGCGACCAGCGCCTCATGCCACCAGGTCAGCCGCATCTGCCCGACCAGCGGCTCGCGCGTCGTGCGCAGGATCTGCCCCAGCGTGTCGTCCAACGCGAGCACCGCGGCGAGCGCGGATCGGCTCTGCTCAGACGCATAGGACAAAGCGAGCATACGCTCCGGGTTGGCTGGCTCGATCATCGGGAAAGGGTCACCGAAAGAGGGCTGAACGCGCTTGATTTCACTATTCCTTTACCCGTTGCGTGGCAGGAAATGGCATAGCTTTGGGGCAATTTCATCGTGAAGATCACGCTTCCTCCCAGATTCGTCGCGGGCCCGAACCGAGCGCGCGCGCTTGCCAAGGACGATCGCGGGAGTGCAGCGGTGGAATTCGCGCTCGTCGTAACCCCGCTGATCGCCTTGATGATCGCGATCGTGCAGACCAGCCTTACCTTTTTCGCCCAGCAGAATCTGGAAACCACCGCCGAAAAATCGGTTCGCGCCTTGTTGACCGGCACCGCCCAGACAAGCGGAATGACCCAGGCGCAATTCAAGACGCTCGCCTGCTCGAAACTGCCGGCCTTCATGAAGTGCGCGAATTTGCTGATCGACGTGCAAGCCGCCACTGCGTTCTCGGCGGTAGCAACCGCGCCGCCGACGATCACCTATGACAGCAACGGCAACGTCAACAACGCGTTTCAATATGCGCCGGGAGGGACCGGGTCGATCAACGTCGTCAAGATGATGTATCTCTGGGACACCCAAAAGGGTCCGCTCGGCTTCGATCTGTCGACCCTTTCCGGCGGCAAGCGTTTGCTCATCGCAACATCGGTCTTCAAGACGGAGCCGTACAAGTGACCCGCCGCTTCTGGGCAGATCAACGCGGCGTATCGGCGGTGGAGTTTGCGATCTGCCTGCCGTTCATCGTGCTGCTGTACCTTGGCGGATATCAATTGAGCGACAGCATCTCGGCCTATCGCAAAGTCACCGCCGCCACGCGGACCGTGGCCGATCTGACCTCACAATCGACCAGCGTTACCGCCTCGGATTTGGATACGATCCTTAACGCCAGCACGCAGATCTTGAGCCCGTACAAGATATCGGCCGCGAAATTGACGGTATCGCAAATATATACCGACCCGAACGGGGTATCCACGGTGGATTGGAGCCGTGGGTTAAACATCAATGCGTTGACGAAAGGCACTTCGTTCACCTTGCCCGGAACGATCAAGCAAAACGGCACGTATGTCATCGTCGCATCAATCGACTATACGTATACACCGGTAGCTGGACTTGCCCTGCTCGGTGCTATTCCCATGCGCGACCAGATCATCATGAGTCCGCGCGCATCAAATTCGGTAACTGGGGTCAATGTGTCCTAATGGTCCAGCCGTTTCTTATCTTCCTTCGCGCGGCCCGCCGGTTGGCCACGCGCCTGCGCCACGATCGCCGCGGCAACGTCCTGCTGTTGATGGGCTTTGCGGCGATTCCGCTGACACTCGCGACCGGCGTCTCGATCGATTACGCGCGCGCCGGACGGTTGCAGACCAAATTGAACGCGGCGGCCGATGCGGCGGCCTTGGCTGCGGTAACGCAGCCGATGATGAAGCTCGATAACACCGCAGCCCAAACTGCAGCAAATGCGATGTTCAAATCGCAGATTGCGGGTCAGCCGGGGTTGATTTGGAACGACAGCAACCTGACCGTTTCGATCGTCGGCAACAATGCCGCTGCATCAACGCGCACCGCAACCGTCACCTATACGGCCTCATCGGTGAATGCCTTTGCAAACGTCATCGGAATGCCGACGATTACGATCGGCGGAACATCGACGGCGACCGCCACGGCTGCACCAAATATCGACTTTTATCTGGCACTCGACACCTCGTCTTCGATGGCGTTGCCGACCACGACGGCCGGGTTTACGACGATGGACAACGCCGTGAAATGCGCGTTCGCCTGTCATTCCAACAAGATCGAAAACTATGTTGGCTCGTCCATCCCAAGTCTGATCCTCGACAATGCCAAGTTTTCCATCGTCAAAGGCTCTTACGGAACCGGTACGGTTGGTGGCAACCAGATCACGAAAATTGATGCCAATGGTGCCTATGTTTACGTCAGCAAAAAATCGACCAACAGCTATTGCGGCGCAAGCAATGCGAAGGATATCTGCGTCTACAATGCCGATGGTTCTTTCGTAGACTCCTATTGGTATGCGCTCAATCAGGGCGTACACTTGCGAGTTAATGACGAACAGACCGCTGCCAGCAATTTGATGACTTTGGCCCAGAGTTACGCGCTGGAGAACAGCCGCACTTATCGCGCCGCGCTTTACACCTTCGATCACATCACCAATTTCAAGACGATCGCGACGCTGACGCCTGACCTGGCATCGGTCGGCACCGCGGCCAGCAATGTCAGTCTGGTTACGGTCAACGACAAGGCCGGCAACGGACGTCCGCCCAACGGCTCGTCGGGCACGGAATATCTGTTCACGAGCTTCCAGAGCTTGATGAACAATATGGGAACCCAATTGCCCGCAAAATCAGGCAATGGGTCCAACGACCCGGGCGACACGCCGCAAGCGTTCTTGTTCTTGGTAACCGACGGGATGAGCGACGAGAATATCGGGTCAGGCCGCACCCGCGCACCGATGCAGCAAGCGCAAATTGATCAATGCACCGCGATCAAGAAGCGCGGCGTGAAGATCGCCATTCTCTATACCGAATATACCTCAGCATCGATCCAGGACGACGAAGCGACCCAGCGCGCGATCGCCAATGCCGCGATCCCAAACATCCCGACCGCGTTGACGGCCTGTGCCTCGCCCGATTTGATGTATACGGTGAAGACCGACCAAAGCATCTCCGACGCTCTTCAGTCGTTGTTCCGCAAGGCCGTCGCCAGCGCGCGTCTCACGCAATAAGCGACTGGGGTCGTCTGCGGCGATAACCGACGCAGGCGACCCCGTCCTGATGGATTAGCGGTACAGAACCGACTTCACCGCCGCGACGATCTTGTCGGCGCTGACCAGCATCAGCTTTTCAAGGTTCGCCGCATAGGGCATCGGCACGTCCTCATTGGTCACGCGCAGCACCGGCGCGTCGAGGTCGTCAAAGCCCTGTTCCATGCACACTGCCGAGATTTCCGACGCAATCGAGCAGGTCGGCCAACCTTCTTCGACCACCACAACGCGGTTGGTCTTCTTCAGGCTCTTGAGCACGGTCGCGGTGTCGAGCGGGCGCAGCGTGCGCAAGTCAACCACCTCGGCGTCGATCCCCTCGCCCGCCAGCGTCTCGGCGGCTTCGAGCGCAAGGCCGACGCCGATCGAATAGCTGACGATCGTCACGTCCTTGCCCTCGCGCATGATCCGCGCCTTGCCGATCGGCAGCACGTAATCGTCGAGCTTGGGCACTTCGAAGGTGCGGCCGTAGAGCAGCTCGTTTTCGAGGAACACGACCGGGTCTTCGGTGCGGATCGCCGCCTTCAGCAAGCCCTTGGCATCGGCCGCATCATACGGCGCGATCACGATCAGGCCGGGGACGCTGGCATACCAGGGCCCATAGTTCTGGCTGTGCTGCGCGCCGACGCGGCTCGCCGCACCGTTGGGACCGCGAAACACGACCGGGCAGCGCATCTGGCCACCCGACATGTAGTTGGTCTTGGCGGCGGAATTGATGATGTGGTCGATCGCCTGCATCGCGAAGTTGAACGTCATGAACTCGACGATCGGGCGCAGACCGCCCATCGCCGCGCCCGTGCCGATGCCGGCAAAGCCATATTCGGTGATCGGCGTGTCGATCACGCGCTTGTCGCCAAACTCGTCGAGCAAGCCCTGCGTAACCTTATACGCGCCCTGATATTGCGCGACTTCCTCGCCCATCACGAACACGCGCGGATCGGCGCGCATTTCCTCGGCCATCGCATCGCGCAGCGCCTCGCGCAGCGTCAGCTTGACCAGTTCGGTCCCTTCCGGGATCTCAGCGGACACGGGCGCGTCGGCATTGGTCTTCAGCGGCTCAGGAACCTTGGTCCCACCTTCGCCGGTGCCGGTTTCCTCCGCCTTGGTCACTTCGGCAGCGGTCGGCGCGACGGCACGAGGAGCCGAAGCAGCCACCGGGGTCGAAGCGTCTTCGCCTTCGGCGAACAGCGTCGCGATAACGGTCCCGACCTTCACATTGTCGGTGCCTTCGGCGACCAGGATCTTGCCGATCGTGCCTTCGTCGACGGCTTCGAACTCCATCGTCGCCTTGTCGGTCTCGATCTCGGCCATGATGTCGCCGGATTTGACGACATCGCCTTCCTTGACCAGCCATTTGGCGAGGGTGCCTTCCTCCATCGTGGGGGAAAGCGCGGGCATCTTGATTTCTACGGCCATTAGTAGGTTTCCACCAGAACGTCGGTATACAGTTCAGACGCATCGGGTTCGGGCGTCTGTTCGGCGAAGTCGGCCGCTTCGTTGACGATCTTGCGGATCTCCTGCTCAATCGCCTTCAGCGCGTCTTCCTTGACGCCTTGCGCGTCGAGCAGCTTCTTGACGTGATCGATCGGGTCGGACTTGTCGCGCACCGCCTGCACTTCGTCGCGCGAGCGATATTTGGCGGGATCGGACATGGAATGCCCGCGATAGCGATAGGTCTTCATCTCGAGGATGATTGGCCCCTTGCCCGCGCGCACCCAGGCGAGCGCCTCTTCGGCGGCACCACGGCACGCCAGCACGTCCATGCCGTCCACCTGGATGCCCGGAATACGGAAGCTCTCGCCGCGCTTGTACAACTGGTCTTCGGCCGAGGAGCGGTTGACGCTGGTGCCCATGGCGTACTGGTTGTTCTCGATCACATAGATGATCGGGAGCTTCCACAGCTCGGCCATGTTGAACGATTCGTAGACCTGGCCCTGGTTCGCGGCACCGTCACCGAAGTAAGCGACTGCAACGCCGCCATCCTCGTTATATTTGTGCGCGAAGGCGAGGCCCGTGCCGAGCGAGACCTGCGCGCCGACGATGCCGTGGCCGCCGTAAAACTTCTTCTCGGTCGAGAACATGTGCATCGAGCCGCCCTTGCCGCGCGAAATCCCCGCGCCGCGACCGGTCAGCTCGGCCATGATCACCTTGGGATCGATGCCGTAAGCGAGCATGTGGCCATGATCGCGATAGCCGGTGATGACCGAGTCCTTCTCACCGTCCAGCGCCGATTGCAGCCCGACCGCAACGGCTTCCTGGCCGATGTACAGGTGGCAGAAACCGCCGATGAAGCCCAAGCCGTACAGCTGGCCCGCTTTCTCTTCGAAGCGGCGAATCATCAGCATCTGCTTGTAAAATTCGAGCAGCTCTTCGGTCGAGGCCTCGTACAATTTGGGCTCGTCGGGGCGCTCGCGGTTCGGCACCGGGGGTTGTGCCTTTACGGCGGCGGGAGCTTTTGCCACGTCTGGAAGACCTCATGACCTGGGGAGAGGAACGCGAGCCTATAGGCGCGATCCGGCGGGTTTATCAATCGCCTCCGTAAAACCTTCGCGCGAGCAGAAGTTTCCGCGCCCCAAGCAACTCCACGATTGCCCAGCGCGCGCCGCAGCGCTTAAGGCCACAGACAATGGACGCAGCACCCCACCCCCTTCGCATCCCACAGTTCCGCGCCTATTGGGCGGCGCGCTTTTCGATGACGATCGCGCAGAATGCGATGATCATCGTCATCGGCTGGCAGACCTATACCATCGCCCGCACGACCATGTCGCCCGCGGGTGCCGCCGCACAGCTTGGGCTGATCGGCCTGCTGCAGTTCATTCCGTTATTCGTGACGACGCCGATCACCGGCTGGGTCGCCGACCGATTCGACCGGCGTCTGATCACGCGCTGCACCGTGTCGCTGCAGGCGCTGTGCGCGCTGACGTTAGCCTTGGTGACGTACACCGAGGGTATGACCCTGCCGGTGCTGTTCTCGATCGCAGTACTGCTCGGCCTCGGGCGCGCCTTTGCCGGGCCCGCTTTCGGTGCGCTTGCCCCCAATCTGGTGCCGCGCGAAGTGTTGCCAACCGCCATCGCGCTGAGCTCGATCTCGTGGCAGATCGGCACGATCATCGGACCGGCGATCGGTGGCTTCGCTTATGCGGCGGCTCCGTGGGGGGCCTATGCGATGGCGACGGCACTGTTCCTCACCGCCCTGCTCGCGCTGTTCACGATCGGCCTCGTGCCGCGCCCGACCACGCCGAGCAAGGCGCACCCGATTCGCCAAATCATTGATGGCTTGGCCTATGTCGGCCAGAACAAACTCGTGCTGGGGGCGATTACGCTCGATCTGTTCGCCGTGTTTCTTGCCGGAACCAGCGCGCTGCTGCCGATCTACGCCCACGACATCCTGAAGGTCGGGCCGCAGGGGTTGAGCCTGCTCGCCTCTGCCCCCGCCGCCGGGGCGTCGGTGGTGGCCTTGTTCTTTTCGTTCCGCCCGATCAAGACCAATGTCGGCCCCAAGATGCTCGGCGCGGTGCTGGTGTACGGGACGGCCACGGTGGTGTTCGGCCTGTCGCAGATCATGGCGCTCAGCCTTGTCGCGCTGGCGGTGGCGGGCGCGGCCGACATGTTCTCGGTCTATATCCGCCAATCGCTGATCACGCTGCACACGCCGGACGACAAGCGCGGACGCGTTGGCGCGGTTTCGCAGCTGACCATCTCTGCGTCTAACGAGCTGGGCGAAGCCGAATCGGGTTTCCTCGCCTCGGCGCTTGGGCCGGTCGGCGCGGTGCTGGTCGGCGGCGGTGGTGCGATTGTAGTGACGATCCTGTGGACCTATCTCTTCCCCAGCATCCGTAACGCCAAGACTTTCGACCCGCCCAAAAGCCCGCAAGATTCCCGCGATCTCGAACTGGAGGCCACGCCATGAAAGCCAACACGATCCTCGACACGATCGGCAACACCCCGCACATCCGCGTCCAGAAGCTGTTTCCAGGTGCCGAAGTCTGGATCAAGTCCGAACGCTCCAATCCCGGCGGATCGATCAAGGACCGCATTGCGCTTGCCATGATCGAGGCAGCCGAGCGCGACGGCCACCTCCAGCCCGGCGGCACGATCATCGAGCCGACCAGCGGCAACACCGGCGTCGGCCTGGCGATGGTCGCGGCGGTCAAGGGGTATAAGCTGGTGCTCGTCATGCCCGAGAGCATGAGCCTCGAACGCCGCCGCCTGATGCTGGCATATGGCGCGACCTTCGACCTGACCCCGCGCGAAAAGGGCATGAAGGGCGCGATCGAGCGCGCGCTCGAGCTCGTCGAGCAGACGCCAGGGGCGTGGATGCCGCAGCAGTTCGAGAACCCCGCCAATATCGACATCCACACCCGCACCACCGCGATCGAGATCCTCAACGATTTCCGCGAGACGCCGATCGACGTGATCATCACCGGCGTCGGCACGGGCGGCCACATCACCGGCGTGGCCGAACGGCTCAAGCAGGACTGGCCGAACCTCAAGGTTTACGCCGTCGAGCCAGCGGCATCGCCCGTCATTTCGGGCGGCACGCCGGGGCCGCACCCGATCCAGGGCATCGGCGCGGGCTTCGTGCCCGCCAATCTGCACACGCAGGCGATCGACGGTGCGATCAAGGTCGAAGCCGCCGACGCCAAGGCGATGGCGCGCCGCGCCGCTGCCGAGGAAGGGATGCTGGTCGGGATCAGTTCGGGTGCGACGCTCGCGGCGATCGCGCAGAAGCTTCCCGAGCTTCCAGCGGGCTCGCGCGTGCTCGGTTTCAACTACGACACCGGCGAACGCTATCTGTCGGTGCCCGACTTCCTGCCCGAAGGTTGATGTCGCAGTAACCGGTTTTCTGCGGTATAAGGCGTTCCGACGGGCGGGGGTCCGTCGGGGGCCTGTTATGCGTAAAATGATGATTTTCGTCAGCGTGCTGCTGGCGTTGTTCCAGCTCTATTCGATGGCGGCCACCGGTCGCCGCGACAAGGCCCCCACCGCCGCGAGCGTCGTAGCGGCGGCCCCGCGCGCGATGCTGGCCGTGGCCGCCGCCTCCAGCGCCCCGCAAATGGCGGCAGTGACCCCGTCAGCGCCAACGCCCAAAAACTGCTATCGCCAATATCAGGCGAAGTTTCAGCAATGCGGTGCTGCCGACAGAGCATGTCACCTCAATGCCGCCGACCAATGGGATCTGTGCGAGGCGACTGGCGTCTGGCCCAATTAACAGGGTATTGCAGCGGCAGGGCATGGCATAAGGCTGCGCTCAGTGGCGTCCGGAAACGAGACGCCCTGCCCCGCCCCCTGACGCGGTTTCAGTTTCGCGCCAAATTAGGGTAAAGGCCCCGGCAATCGCTCGACAGAAGCAGTTCTGATCCTGCTCCCGCAACAAAAAGCGCTTTGATCTAGATGCTCCCTTCCTCGCGCCCTGGCCGCACATTGCGCGCGGTCCTGCTGCTGATCGCCACACTGGCGATCCTCCTACCCGCGCTGATCGTGCATCTCGCGCCGCCGATCGGCCGACATCATAGCCTGCATCCCGTGCCCGCGCGTGTGGTGCCGCAAGCGGAGCTCCCGGCGGTCGAGCCCGTAGCCTTTGAGGATCTCGATCCGGACGACGCGCGCGCATTCAACGCCAGCGTGCCCTTCGTTCAGGGTCCCAACCCCGCTGCCCGCCCCTTCCGCCTGCCGGGCGACCCGGCGCAGCAAGCCCGCGCGATCGACTGCATGGCGGCGGCCGTCCTCTATGAGGCAGGGGACGAGCCGGTCGGGCAGCGCGCGGTGGCGCAAGTCGTCATCAACCGCGTTCGCCATCCCGCTTTTCCCAAGACGATTTGCGGCGTGGTGTTCCAGGGGGCCGAGCGACCGACCGGTTGCCAATTCACCTTTACCTGTGACGGTGCGCTGGTGCGGCATCATTGGACAGACGCGCAATGGGCACGCGCGCGGTCCGTCGCGACGGCAGCGCTGAACGGGGCCGTGTTCCGGCCGGTCGGCCATGCTACGCATTACCACACGAACTGGGTCGTGCCGTATTGGCAGTCGAGCCTCGACAAGATTGCCGCGGTCAACACGCATCTGTTTTTCCGCTGGACCGGTTGGTGGGGCACACCGCCTGCGTTCAATCGCCATGTTTCGGCCGACGAGCCCATCATCGCCGCGCTCGCCGGCTATTCCGAAGCGCATCGCGGCACCGATGCCTTGACCAAACCAGACGGGGCCGTCCCGGTTGACGCGGCCGCCGCCACCGCGCCACTCCCTCGCCCGTTGCCCGGCGACCCGAACAGCTTCCTGCTGACGCTTGACCCCGCTACGCTGTCGCCCGACGGCTTTGCCCAGCTCGCGGCGCGCGCATGCGCCGATCGCCCCTATTGCAAGGTGATGGGCTGGAGCGACTCGGCCAAGACGCCGACGGCGCTGCCGCTGCAGCCCGCGCAAATCGCCTCCATGGCGTTCAGCTATCTGCGCGACCGGGCGCATGGGTATGACAAGGCGCTGTGGAATTGCCGGGAGTTTCGGCGATCCTCGCCAGCGCAGTGCATGAAGGCGCAAACCTTCCTGACTGCGGTCGCTGTCCCCACGGAAAATGAGGCACCGACAGCGGTCGCCGTCACCGGGGGTGGCCAAGGAGCAACGGCGCGCGACGCGGTACCGGTGCTCCCCGATGGGTTGGCGGGCGTGCGCCGCAAGGCGGAGGCTCCTGCCGCCAAATCCGTGCCGCCAGCCAAGACGCCTCCGCCCGCATCGGCGGCAAGTAGCGAAACGCGCTAACGCGCAACCAAAATAAGGGGCGCGCGATACGCGCCCCCACCCTTCACGCCGCTTCGAACATCTCGGGCGGCAACGCCATCAGCGCTTCCGCACCGGCCTCGATCTTGCGGCGCAGCGCGCCCGCTTCTGGCATGATGCGTTCGGCGAAATAGCGCGCGGTCATCAGCTTGGCATCGAGGAAGGCGGCATCGCCCTCGCCTGCCGCCTTCAGCTTGGTCGCGGCGGTCGCCATGCGCAGCCACATCACGCCCAGGCCGACAATGCCCATGATGTGCATGTAGCTGTGCGCACCCGCGCCGACATTGTCGGGGTTCTGCATGCCGTTCTGCATGAACCACATCGTCGCCGCCTGCAGCTCGCCATTGGCCTTTTCGAGGCGGGTCGCGAAGTCCGCCGTCGCCGGATCGGCCTTGCCCGCCGCAACATCGTCGGCGACGACCTTGAAGAAGGCCTGCACCGCGCGGCCACCGTTCTGCGCGAGCTTGCGGCCGACCAGATCCATCGCCTGCACGCCATTGGTGCCTTCGTAGATCATCGCGATCCGCGCATCGCGGACATATTGCTCCATGCCCCATTCGGCGATGTAGCCATGGCCGCCATAAACCTGCTGCGCGTTGGTGGCGATGTCATAGCCCTTGTCGGTGCCATAGCCCTTTATCACCGGGGTCAGCAGCCCGATCAGATCGGCGGCGAGCTGACGCTCTTCTTCGGTCGCGGCGGCATGTTCGAGATCGACCTGCAACGCGCCCCACAGGCACAAAGCCCGCAGGCCCTCGGTCAGCGCCTTGGCTTCCATCAGCATCCGGCGGATGTCGGGGTGAACGAACAGCGTATCAGCCTTTTCGTTCGGCTCCTTCGGGCCGGTGAGCGCGCGGCCCTGGCGGCGGTCCTGCGCATATTGCACGGCGTTCTGGTACGCGACTTCGGCGACCGCGAGGCCCTGCAAGCCAACGCCGAGCCGCGCCGCGTTCATCATGATGAACATCGCGGCCAGGCCCTTCATCTCCTCGCCGACCAGCCAGCCGGTCGCGCCGTCATAGTTCATCACGCAGGTCGAATTGGCGTGGATGCCCATTTTGTGCTCGATCGAGCCGCAGGTGACGGCGTTGCGCGCGCCGAGGCTGCCATCGGCGTTGACCAGGAACTTGGGCACCACGAACAGCGAAATGCCCTTCGAGCTTTCCGGCGCGCCGGGCGTCTTGGCCAGCACGAGATGGATGATGTTCTCGGTCAGGTCATGCTCGCCCGAGGAGATGAAGATCTTGGTGCCGGTAATGGCATAGGAGCCATCCGCCTGCGGCTCGGCGCGGGTGCGGATCAGGCCGAGATCGGTGCCGCATTGCGGCTCGGTCAGGTTCATCGTCCCGCCCCATTTGCCGCTGACCATATTGGGGACGTACTTGGCCTTCTGCTCGTCCGAGCCCTTGACCAGCAACGCAGCGATCGCGCCGTGGGTCAGCCCCGGATACATGGCAAAGGCCATGTTCGAGGAGATCATGAACTCCTGAAACGCCGTCGACACCACATGCGGCATCGCCTGCCCGCCAAACTCCTCCGGCGCGCTCAGCGTGCCCCAGCCGGATTCGACGAAGGCGTTATAGGCTTCCTTGAAGCCCTTGGGCGTGGTGACCGAGCCATCGTCATGCCGCGTGCAGCCTTCCTGGTCGCCCGAATGGTTGAGCGGGAACAGCACTTCGGCGACGAACTTGCCGCCTTCGTCCAGCACCGCATCGACCACATCGGGGGTCGCATTCTGGAAACCGGCGAGATTGGCGTGCGCCGACAAGCCGACCACATGATCGAGCACGAAGCGGACGTCGCGAACGGGGGGCGTATATTTCGGCATGGGGTTTTAGTCCTTCAGGCGGCCTTGCGCGCCGTTGGTTTCAAGCAGGGTGACGAAGTCGGCAAGTTCGGTAATCGCCGCATCGATATCGTGTTTTTGTGACTGGAGCAGCGCCATGCGCTCGCGGCAGCGCGCGATGGTGGTGGCTTTCTGAACCTGACGACCATCGCCAATGTCATACAGGTCGATCATCTCGCGAATCTCGCCGAGACTGAAGCCAACGCGCTTGCCCCGCAAAATCCAGGCAAGCCGCGCGCGGTCGCGCTGCGAATAGATGCGGGAGGTGCCGCGCCGCTCGGGCGCGATCAGCCCCTCATCCTCGTAAAAGCGCAAAGCCCGCGCGGTTACGCCGAATTCGGCCGACAAATCGGAAATGGAAAAGTGATCGCGCGTCGGGTGGCGATCGATCACGGCATAGGCAGGACCGCTAGGCATGACCGACAAATAGTTGACCTTTACGTGAACGTCAAGATCATCCGCCGCTCGCGCACAGCAATCGACCCCGGCTGTCCCGCAAGGTGGACGCCTCCGAAATCGAATCACTCAGCCGCGCCACATCCAGCGCCGCGATCGAGGCGCGATGAAGGCAAATCTTCTGGCAGCCCTCCGGCACGCGGGGCGGAAAGACGATCCGGTCGCCCTCAAAGCGCGCGTCAAAGCTGCACGCCGAATCGCCCGCTTCACCGCCGCTGCCCAAGGTGATGTGCAGCGTCTCGCCGACCCGCGTCACGATGCCCGACCCGCCGCAATTCTGCTGTTCATCATAATCGACGAACACCCCGATGCGGTACGCCGTTGCGCTGGGCACGATGCACACCCGGTCGCTTTCGCGCGCATACAGGCCGGTGATGTCGGTGCTGGCGGGGTCGGGGATGACGCCCGCCTGAATCGCTGCGGCTTCCAGGCCGACCGGGGTCGGCGTGGCCGCAGGCTTGGGATCGGCGCGGTGACACCCGGCAAGGGCGAGCAGCGCCAGCAGCGCGATCCGCTTCACGCAGCCGATACCAGCCGATCGCCCTCGATCCGGCGATAGAAGCAACTCCGCTCGCCAGTATGGCAAGCCGGGCCGGCGGGGTCGACGATCAGCCACACCGCGTCCTGATCGCAATCGATCCGGATATCGGCGACGCGCAACACATGGCCGGACGTCTCGCCCTTCTTCCACAGCGCGGCGCGGCTGCGCGACCAGAAATGCGCCTCCCCGCTTTCGACGGTCAGCCGCAGCGCCTCGGCATTCATATGCGCGAGCATCAGCACATCGCCCGACACGCGATCCGTCGCGACCGCGGTGATCAGGCCAGCGGAATCATATTTGGGGTCCAGCACCAGGCCGGTTTCGCGAAGGTCTGCCATGCCACAGGTCTAGCGCGCTTGTCCGGGCGCGTCATCCTCCCGCAGTCCGGTGGCGCGAATCGGCGGACCGGGCCTCGCGCCTGCCATCCGCGATCCTTCGCCATGCTCAATCCCGTGTGAGCGATAACAAACTGTCCCCGAACGCCGCCGAAACGAACAATGCGACCAATCGCTCCCGGTGATGTGACAAAAGCGCGACAAACCGAATGCTGCTCCCTATATGCCGCCTCGAAGCTCTACCCTCCCCCAAAGGGCCCCCATGCTGACAACCAATCCGTTCGACGTCTCCCAAGATGGAGACACGCTGCATGAAGAGTGCGGCATTTTCGGTATCTCTGGCGCAGCCGACGCGGCGCGCCTGGTCGCACTGGGGCTGCACGCGCTCCAGCACCGCGGCCAGGAGGCGGCTGGCATCACCAGCTTCGATGGCACCGAATTCCACACCCACCGGGCGATGGGCCATGTCGCGGGCAATTTCGACCGCGAAGAAGTGATGGTCCCGCTGCGCGGCAGCGTCGCCTGCGGACATGTGCGCTATTCGACCACTGGCGAAACCGCGCTGCGCAACGTCCAGCCGCTTTATGCCGACCTCGCCTCGGGTGGTTTTGCGATCGCGCATAACGGTAACATTTCCAACGCGATGCGGCTGCGGCGCGATCTCGTGCGGCGCGGCTCGATCTTTCAGTCGACCAGCGACACCGAGACGATCATCCATTTGGTCGCGACTTCCAATTACCGCACGGTTGTCGACAAGTTCATCGATGCGCTGAAGCGCGTCGAAGGGGCCTATTCGCTGATCGTGATGACGCCCGAGGGCATGATCGCCTGCCGCGATCCGCTCGGCATCCGCCCGCTGGTGATGGGCAAGATCGAACAATCGGATGGCAGCGAAGCGGTGATCTTCGCCTCCGAAACCGTCGCGCTCGACGTCGTCGGTGCCACCTTCGTCCGCTCGATCGAGCCGGGCGAACTGGTGATGGTCAAGGGCAGCGAGATCACCTCGCACAGTCCGTTCGCACCCGTAGCCCCGCGCCCGTGCATCTTCGAATTCGTGTATTTCTCACGCCCCGATTCGATCTCGGAGGACCGCAGCGTCTATACCGTCCGCAAGGCAATCGGCGCGCAGCTCGCGATCGAAAGCCCGGTCGAGGCCGACCTGGTGATCCCGGTTCCCGATTCGGGCACCCCGGCGGCGCTTGGCTATGCGCAGGAATCGGGCATTCCGTTCGAGCTCGGCATCATCCGCTCGCATTATGTTGGCCGCACCTTCATCCAGCCGGGTGACAAGGTCCGCCACCTGGGCGTCAAGCTGAAGCACAATGCCAATCGCGCGCTGATCAAGGGAAAGCGCGTCGTGCTGATCGACGATTCGATCGTGCGCGGCACCACCAGCCTTAAGATCGTCGAAATGATGCGCGAAGCCGGCGCGGCCGAAGTGCATATGCGCATCGCCAGCCCGCCGACGCGGCATTCGTGCTTCTATGGCGTCGACACGCCCGAACGCGCCAAGCTGCTCGCCGCGACCAAGAACCTTGAAGAGATGGCGACCTATATCAAGGCCGACAGCCTTGCCTTTGTCTCGATCGACGGCCTTTACAAGGCGCTTGGCGAACCCCAGCGCAACGCGATCCGCCCGAGCCATTGCGACGCCTGCTTCACCGGCGATTATCCGACGACGCTGACCGACCAGGACGATGTCTCCTCGGTTGACCAGTTTGCGTTGCTGGCGGAACGGATGATCTGATCGTCTCCGTTCGTGCTGAGCTTGTCGAAGCACCACACTTTCTTCTAACGCTTCAGGAAGTGCAGCCCTTCGACAAGCTCAGGGCGAACGGGAGTTAGCACATGACCGACAAGCCCCTCGCCAACCAGATCGCGCTCGTCACCGGTGCCAGCCGCGGCATCGGGGCCGCCACCGCCCAGGCGCTGGCAGCAGCGGGCGCGCATGTCGTGCTCACCGCCCGCACCGCCTCGGCGCTGGAAGCGGTCGAGAGCGCGATTTTCGACGCCGGTGGGTCGGCGACGATCGCGCCGCTCAACCTGACCGAGACCGACAGTATTGCACGGCTGGGCGCGGCGATTGGCGAGCGCTGGCCTGCGCTCGACATCATGGTGCTCAACGCCGCCATGCTCGGGCAATTGTCTGCCGTGCCCGCGATCGACGTCAAGGAAATGGCGCAAGTCCTGACGCTCAACATCAGCGCGCAAGCCGCGCTGATCGCAGCGTTCGACCCGATGCTGCGCAAGTCCAAGCGCGCGCGCGTGATCGGCCTTACCTCGAGCGTCGCGCGCAAGCCGCGCGCTTATTGGGGCCTTTATGGCGCATCCAAGGCGGCGTTCGAGACGTTGCTCGCGGCCTATGGCGACGAGATGGAGCGGATCAGCAATATTCGCACCGCCATCCTCGACCCCGGCGCGACGCGCACCGCGATGCGCCACAAGGCCTATCCCGGCGAAGACCCCAAATCGGTCAAGGAACCGTCGGTTGTCGCCGACCGCATCGTCGCGCTGCTGACCGAGGATTTTGAGACCGGGCATTTCGAACACCTCGGCTAGGGTCGATTTTTTTCGAGGCCGGATACTTCCTCCCGTTCGCCCTGAGCCTGTCGAAGGGCCTGTCCGCAAGAGAGGTGTTCGCTGCGGAGCGCGGGGCTTCGACAAGCTCAGCCCGAACGGGAACTTGGACCATCCCATTTAACACAAATTGACGCTAACTGCGGTCGCTTGGCTCAACCGCGCTTGACCAGTGTCACCTGCACGACATCGATGCCGCCGCCGCGAAAACCACCTTCGCAATACATCAGATAATAGCGCCACAAGGCGATGAATTTCTGGTCAAATTTCTTGGGCAAACGACCAGCGCTCACCACCGCATCGAAGCTATCGCGCCAGCGCCGCAGCGTTTCGGCATAATGTGGCCCGAAATTGCGCTGGTCGCGCCATTCCAGTCCGTTTTGCTCGGCCAGCGCACGAAACCGGCTCTCCGACACCAGCATCCCGCCGGGAAAGACGAAGCGCTGGATGAAATCGACATTGGCCGCATAGGCTTCGAAGATCGCATCATCGATCGCGATATATTGGATGGCCGCTCGCGCGCCTGGTTTCAGTACGCGCGCGATCGTGGCGAGATACGTGCCCCAATACTCCTGCCCGACCGCCTCCACCATTTCGATGCTGGCGACGCCGTCATACTGGCCGGTCACGTCGCGATAGTCGGTCAGCGAAACCGTGACGCCCGCGAGCCCGGCCGCCGCGACCCGCGTGTTGACCGCCCGCTTCTGTTCCGCCGACAGCGTGATCGCCGCTACGCTCAGTCCGCGCCGGGCAGCCGCCTCTGCAAACCCACCCCAGCCGCAGCCAATCTCCAGCACATGCGCGCCCGGGGCGAGCGAAAGGCGATCGAGAATCGCAGTATTTTTGCGCGCCTGCGCCGCTTCCAGCGGCTCCTCTGGCGCGAGCGGTTCGGCAAACATCGCGGAAGAATAAGTGAGGCTCGGGTCAAGCCATAGGCTGTAGAAATCGTTGCCGAGATCATAGTGAAACTCGATGTTCCGCTTTGAACCGGTGCGAGAGTTACGGCGCAACGCATTGCGCCAATGGCGAAACAGCCGGACCAAACCCTGCGAGCGCGCCGCCCCGCCCAGCGTGCGCCGGTTGCGCATGAACAGCTCGAACAACACCGTGGGATCGGGGCTGCGCCATTCGCCCTTCGACCAGGCAACGTACCAGCCTGCCGACCCGCCGGTCACCAAACGGCGCAGCGCGCGCCAGCGCACCAGATCGACCACAGCGTCAGGCCCCGGCGCTCGCCCACCAAGCACGCGCGTTCGCCCACCGGGAAGGGTTGCCGTCAATGATCCTTCGACCAGGCCGGCATCAATCCGGTCGAGCAAACGATCGAACAGAGTCGTGAGAAGCCTGGTCATCGCGGCTTCCCTCGCACCCTCAGGGCGCGCTCGCAAGCGGTTCAATGCGCCTGTTTTACCGCCGCCAAGGCGCGCTCGCGCGCCGCGCGGTGGCCGATGATCTTGGGCGGATAGACTGCGGGGCGACATCCGGCCTCGTCCAGGTCATGAATGGCCTCGCCGCGCACCTGCGCCAACTCGGGCACCCATTGGCGAATATAGTCTCCGGCCTCGAATTTGGGCGATTGCACGAGTGGTGCCATGATGCGGACGAACATATTGGCGTCGATCCCGGTCCCGGCAGTCCACTGCCAGTTGACCGCATTCGACCCGTAATCCGCATCGACCAGACAATCCCAAAACCAGCGCTCGCCCTCGCGCCAGTCGATCAGCAGGTGCTTGATCAGGAAACTCGCGGTGATCATGCGCACGCGATTGTGCATCCAGCCTGTCGCCCAAAGCTGCCGCATCCCCGCATCGACGATGGGGTAGCCAGTGCGGCCCAGTTGCCATGCCTTCAAATCGGCGGCAGCATCCGGCCCAGTGCGCCACGGCAGCGTGTCGAGTGTGGGACGGCCGTTCCGGCTGCCATAATCGGGCAATTGCAGGATCACGGTCTGCGCATAATCGCGCCAGCCAAGCTCGCCGAGGAAGGTATCGACAGATCCCCCCGCCCCGGCCACCGCGTGCCACACTTGGGCGGCCGAAACTTCGCCAAAATGCAGATAGGGCGACAGGCGCGAACTGCCTTCGACCGAGGGCAGGTTGCGGGTTTCGCCATAGGTGGCGGCATGGCGTTTGAAGCCGTTCAGTTTGTGATGGGCACCCGCTTCGCCTGGGGACCAGTCCGCCCCGAAGCCGGTCGACCAGTCGGGTTTGGTCGGCAGCAAGCCCCACTCGTTAAGCCGCTCGCTGCGCGGCCAATGCGCGGGCGCGGGAATGCTCGACGGTTTGGGCAGCGGCGCGGGCGGCGGCATCTGCTGCTGCAGCGCGCGCCAGAACGGGGTGAAGATCTTATACTGCCCGCCGCTGCCGGTGGTGATCGAGCCGGGCGGTGCGAGATAGTTGCCGTCATGACATATGAGATCGAGCCGCTTCGCCACCGCGCGCTCGGCATTGCGCCACCACGGCTCGAAATGGCGGATGCAATGCACACGGTTTGCGCCCGTCTCGGTGGCGAGTTCGGCGAGCACCGCGTCGCACTTACCCCGCCGCAAAATCAGTCGCGATCCCACCGCGCGCAGATCGGCATCGAGGCTGGCAAGGCTGTGGTGCAGCCACCAGCGCGACGCACCGCCCATCGCATAGTGTTTGGGCGTCTCGTCATCGAGGACATACACGGGCACGATCGCCCCCTCCCCGATCGCAGCGGCAAGCGCTGGCTGGTCGGCGAGCCGCAAATCGCGACGTAGCCAGAGGAGGGTCGGAGCGTCGGTCAACGCTTGGCCAACGTACCGGGGAAATTACGCGCACAAAGACACAAAGACACAAAGGACGCCTTCACTGGAACGGGCTTGCGTACTTGTTGATCAGACGCTTGACGCCATCTTTGAAAGTAACGGTACCAAAGTTCATCAGAAGACCGAGCGGGAGATCCATCAATCTTAGATAGGTGATCACCTGCTTGGCATGCACTGGTGCGTAATGTTCGGTTGACTTCAGCTCGATCAGTAATCGCCCCTCAACCAGGAGATCGGCCCGAAACCCTTCTTCAAGAACAAGGCCGTTGAACCGGATCGGCACCGGCTTTTGCCGCTCTACATCCAGCCCTCGATCCGCCAGACTTCGGCACAAGCACACCTCATATACCGATTCCAGAAGCCCCGGCCCCAGTGCCTCATGCAGCTTAAAACCGCAATCGACCGCAATCCGGGCCAGGTTTTCAAGAGCTTCGCTCAACCGCTTCCTTCTTTGTGCCTTTGTGCCTTTGTGCGAAAATTCCTACTCCGCCCGCGGTTCTTTCTCCACCTGCCACGTCTGGCCCTGGCTCAGCAAATGCTGGAGGTTGGGCGTCTTGCCCTTGGCGGCTTCGATGTTCTGCGTGACGACCGCGCTTTCGAAGGTCGGGGCGGGATCGTCGAACAGCACGCCCAGCGCCATCGGGAACGCCCCGAACGGCATTTCCACCAGCATGTGCGCCAGCCCGCGATTGGTCTGGTCATGGACGATCACGCCGGCCGCCTGCCAATCGCCATCGACGACATCGACGACCTTGAGCACCAGCCGCTCGCGGTCCATCGTCAGGCCCTTGGTGCCGCCGTCGAACAGCAACGGCTTGCCGTGCTCGACCCACATCTGGCTTCCCGCCGCATTCTTCTTTTCGGTGAAGGGCGCGAACACGTCGTCATTGTAGACGATGCAGTTCTGGAAGATCTCGACGAACCCGGTGCCCTTATGGGCGTAGGCCGCCTTGAGCACGCCGACCAAATTCTTGTGAACGTCGATCGCGCGCGCGATGAAGCGCCCGCCTGCACCGAGCGCAAAGGCGCATGGATTGGCCGGACGGTCGACCGAGCCGAACGGCGTCGATGGCGTGCGCGTTCCGACGCGCGAGGTGGGCGAATATTGCCCCTTGGTCAGGCCGTAAATCTCGTTGTTGAACAGCAGCACCTGGCAATCGAGATTGCGGCGGATGAGGTGCATCGTGTGGTTGCCGCCGATCGACAGCGCATCGCCGTCACCGGTGATGATCCACACGTCGAGATCGGGATTGGCGAGCTTCACGCCCGTCGCCACCGCCGGCGCGCGACCATGGATAGTGTGGAAGCCGTAGGTTTCCATATAATATGGGAAACGCGACGAGCAGCCGATGCCGCTGACAAACACGGTATTTTCCGGCCGCGCGCCGATTTCGGGCATGGTGCGCTGCACCGCTTTCAGGATCGCATAATCCCCGCAACCGGGGCACCAGCGCACTTCCTGGTCGGTTTCCCAATCCTTGGGGGTAGTGGACTTGGCGATAGGGGTCATGTCGTTCATGGGTCAAGACCTGAATTTGGAAGTGGGGTTTTAGAGGGCGGCCAAGGCTGCGTCGATCGCCGCCTCGATTTCGGAAATCAGGAACGGCTGCCCCGACACCTTGTTGAGCGGCTTGGCGTCAACCAGGAATTGATCGCGCAGCACCGTCTTGAGCTGACCAGTGTTCATTTCCGGTACGATGATCCGGTCATAACCCCTTAGCAAATCACCCAGATTGGCGGGCATCGGCCAGATGTGGCGGATGTGGATGTGGGCCACGTCCAGCCCCTTCGCCCGCGCGCGCCGCACCGCCTGGTGGATTGGCCCGAAGGTCGAGCCCCAACCGACGATCGCCAGCTTGCCCGAGGTTTCGCCGAGTTCGACGATCTGATCGGGCACCGCGATATTGGCGACCTTGTCGCGGCGGATTTCGGTCATCTTCTGATGGTTTTCGGCACCGTAATCGAGGTTGCCGGTGCCGACCGCTTTCTCGATCCCGCCGATGCGGTGGAGCAAGCCGGGCGTGCCGGGCTTCACCCAGGGGCGCTTCAATTTCTCATCGCGGCCATAGGGCAGGAATTTCCACTCGTCCGGATTTTCGGATGCGAGCTTGTCCTTCATTTCCTGCTTGCCGGCAAACTCAACCGGGAACGGGGCATAGCTGCTCATATCGGGCACCAGCCACGGCTCGGCGGCGTTGGCGATATAGCCGTCGGTCAACAGCATCACCGGCGTCATATACTGCACGGCGATGCGCACCGCCTCGATCGCGCAATCGAAGCAATCGGCCGCCGAACGCGCGGCGATCACCGGCATCGGCGCATCGCCATTGCGGCCGTACACCGCCTGGTAGAGATCCGATTGCTCGGTCTTGGTCGGCAGACCGGTGGATGGCCCGCCGCGCTGCGAATTGACGATGACGAGCGGCAGCTCGGTCATGATCGCCAGGCCCATCGCTTCGCCCTTCAGCGCGATGCCCGGCCCCGAGGACGAGGTGACGCCAAGCTGCCCGGCATAAGACGCGCCGATCGCCGAGGCGATCGCGGCGATCTCATCCTCGGCCTGGAAGGTGGTGACGCCATATTCCTTCAGGCGCGACAGGAAATGCAGGATCGCCGAGGCGGGCGTGATCGGATAGCCGCCGAAGAACATCGGCACGTTCGCCAATTGCACGCCTGCCACCAGCCCGAGCGAGATCGCTTCAGCACCGGTGACGGTGCGGTACAGGCCGGGCTCTGCCGGAGCGACGCCGATGTGGTGCTGCTTCATCGGCCCGGCCAGCTCGGCGGTCTCGCCATAAGCGTGCCCGGCGTTCAGCGCGGCGATATTGGCCTCGGCCAGCACCGGGGCCTTGGCGAATTTCGACTTAAGCCAGTCGATGATCGGCTGCCGGTCGCGGTCGAACATCCACAGCGCCAGACCCAGCGTCCACATGTTCTTGCAGCGCAGCGCTTCCTTGTTGCCAAGGCCGAACGGCTTGACCGCGTCGAGCGTCAATTGCGAGATGTTGAAGCTCAGCAATTGCCATTTGGCGAGGCTACCATCGGTGAGCGGATTGGCGGCGTACTTTGCCTTGGCAAGGTTGCGTTCGCCAAATTCGCCTTCGTCGGCGATGATCAGGCCACCGGCCTTCAACTGGTCGACATTCACCTTCAGCGCCGCCGGGTTCATCGCGATCAGCACGTCGGGCGCATCGCCAGCCGTGTCCACAGCGGTCGACCCGAAATTGATCTGGAAGGCGGAGACGCCGAACAGCGTGCCCTGCGGCGCGCGAATTTCTGCGGGGAAATCGGGGAAGGTCGCGAGATCGTTGCCGGAAAGCGCGGTGGACAGCGTGAACTGCCCCCCGGTCAACTGCATCCCATCGCCCGAATCGCCCGCGAACCGGACGACAACCGATTCAGCAAGGGGGTGGGCGGAGGCTTCTTGGGGGGTCACTTCATGCGCGGCGGTCGCCATTACGTCTGTCCTGCGGGATATCGTTGTCATGCCCCTTATGCCTCAGAAGGCGGCGGGCCAAGGTAGTTTGAGCGCGGGGGAAGGCAACCGTTGCTTTAGGGCAACGGCGCAGGGCCAGTGATGCGGGCATCGTGATAGGCCTGCCCCAGCGTCAACATCGCCCGCACATGCGCCTCGGCCAGCACCGCAACGTCATGCCCATAGCCACCGCCAACGGTGCTGGCGAGCGCGATGCCGCGCGCCGCGGCGGCCCGGCCGATCAACGCATCACGCGCCACCAACCCCTGCGGGCTGAGCGCCAGACGGCCGAGCCGATCATCGGCCAACGGATCGACTCCCGCCTGATACAGGATCAGGTCGGGACGGTATTCATCGAGCATTGGCAGCACCGTTTCGCTCAGCGCTGCGAGATATGCCGCGTCGCCCGTCCCGTCCGGCAATGCAACGTCGCGGGTGGAGCGTGCCTTGCGCGCGGGAAAATTCTTTTCGGCATGGATCGAATAGGTGGCGATTCCCGGATGTCCGGCGGTGAGCGCCGCCGTGCCGTCGCCCTGATGCACATCGCAATCGACCACCAGCACGCGCCGCGCATCCTCCTCGGCCAGGCGAACGGCGGCAATGGCGAGATCGTTGAGCACGCAATAGCCCGCCCCGGTCGCCGCCAGCGCATGATGGCTGCCGCCCGCACTGTTGGCCGCAAAGCCGCGCTCCAGCGCGAGCTTGCCCGCCAGCCACGTGCCGCCCGGCACCACCGCCGCGCGGGCCGCGACCGACGGCGTTACGGCAAAGCCGATCCGCCGTTCCTTTTCGCGCGGAACTCGGGCGGCCAGCACCTCGGCGACATAGTCCGGATCATGCACGGCCTCGAGCCAGCGCAACGGCATCGCCGCAGGTTCATGCCATTCGATCGCGGCACCGTGTGCGCGCAACAGGTCGCGGATCGCGGCGTTTTTGCTGAGCTGGCTCGTATTGGCGGATTGGCCGGAGGCGACATAGGCTGGGTGATGGACGACCGCGATCATCCCGCCTAGGTAGGCATGCAGCTGGCTCAGACCAATGGAGAGACGCGTGACCGAACCTTATGTCCGCCCCGATGTCGCGGGTTTCCTCGCCTTTCTCAACAATCTGCCCGGCCCCAAGATGTACCAACTGGAAGCCCCGGCGGCGCGCGCGGCCTATGCCGCGATGAAGGACATTGCCGATCCCCCGGTGGGCGATCTCGGCACCATCACCGACCTGACCATTCCCGGCCCGGCCGGAGCGATTCCAGCCCGGCTGTTCGACGTGGCGGAAAGCCGCGCGGCGGGGCCGCTCATGGTCTTTTTCCATGGCGGCGGATTTGTGATCGGGGATCTCGACACGCATGCCAGCTTCTGCGCGGAGGTTTCGCGCACGCTCGACCTTCCCGTGCTCGCGGTCGATTACCGACTCGCCCCCGAATCGCCCTGGCCCGCAGCCCCTGACGATTGCGAAGCGGCCGCGCGCTGGGCCGCCGCCAGCCCCGCCGCTTTGGGCCGCGAAGTTACCGGTCTGGTCACCTGCGGTGACAGCGCGGGGGGCAATCTGGCGATCGTCGTCGCCATGGCGCTGCGCGATGCGCCCGCCGCTGTACCGGTGATCGCGCAATTGCCCTTCTACCCGGTGACCGACACGACGCAGGACTATCCGTCCTACAGCCAGTTCGCCGAGGGGTATTTGCTGACGCATGACAGTATGAGCTGGTTCAATGCCGCCTATCAGGCCGAGGCCGAACATGTCCGCGCGTCGCCGCTCAAAGGCAATCTTGCCGGAATGCCCCCGGCGGTGGTGGTAACCTCCAGCCTCGACCCCATTCGCGACCAGGGCCGCGCTTATGCCGCCGCGCTCGCCCAAGCCGGCGTCCCGGTCGTTTACCGCGAGGCAGTCGGCACCATCCACGGCTTCATCACGCTACGCAAGGCGATCCCCTCCTCGGTCGCCGATGTGGCAGCCGCGTTGGCTGCCACCAAGGCGCTGATCGCCGAGGCCACCGCGTAACCCCGTAAGGACCGTTCATGACCGATATCGCCACCCTGCCCTACCGCCCATGCGCCGGGCTGATGATCCTGAACGCCGACGGCAAAGTCTTTGTCGGGCAGCGCATCGATGCCGAGGTTGAGGCGTGGCAAATGCCGCAGGGTGGCATCGACGCGGGCGAGGACGCGCAAACTGCCGCAATCCGCGAACTGGGGGAGGAAACCGGCATCGCCCCCGACAAGGTCGAACTGATCGCCATCGCCCCCGATGAACTGTTCTACGATTTGCCCGAGGAACTGGTCGGCAAGGTATGGAAGGGCAAATGGCGCGGTCAGCGGCAGCGCTGGTTCCTGTACCGTTTTCTCGGCAGCGATGCGGACATCGACATCGCCACCGAACATCAGGAATTCAAGGATTGGACGTGGGTCGAGCCGCACACCCTGCCCGAGGTGATCGTCGCGTTCAAAAAGCCGCTGTACGAACAGGTGCTTGCCGCTTTCGCACCGCATCTGCGCTGAACCGAAACCCGCTGGCGACGAACGCTATTCCGTTACGGCAAATGCGGCTCTATCAGGTTCGCATGCTTGCAATGCTGATCTTCGCTGCGCCCGTCCTTCTGGGCAACGCCGATCCGGCACCGCCCGCCCAAACGATACCGGCCGCAACGCCGCCTGCGCCCGCACCCATTCCGCCTGCGGTCAAGGCAATGCTCGATGCCGCGATCGCGTCCAATAACGATGGCGAAATCGTCACCGTCGCCAAATATGCGCGCACCGCGGCACCCGAGGCGGCCAAGGCGATCGAAGCGCAGGTGGCAGCCTGGAAAGCCGCGCAGGAAGCGAGCAAGCGCGAGCGGATCGAGGATGCCGGCATTTTCGATCTGTGGCATGGCAAGGCCGAGCTTGGTGGCTATCTCACCACCGGCAACACCCGCGACGTTGGCGTCAGCGGGGCGATCGCGCTGACGCGCGAAAGCGTGCGGTGGCGGCATAAGGTCAATCTCGCGGCCGATTACAAGGAAAGCGGCGGGCTCATCAGCCGCGAGCATTTTCTCGCCGCGTACGAACCCAACTTCAAGTTCTCGCCGCGCGCTTATGTCTATGGCGCGACGCAGTTTGAGAGCGATCGTTTCCTTGGCTATTATGACCGGTATTCGGCATCGCTCGGTGCCGGGTATAGCGCGCTGCGCGGCGGTGGGTTGAAGCTCGATCTCGAACTCGGGCCGGCCTATCGCAAGACCGATTTCACCGATTCAACCAAGGAAAATAGCGTCGCCGCGCGCGGCTCGGTCGATTTCGCGTGGAAGCTGTCCAAGGCGATCAACTTCACCCAGGTCGCCTCGGCCTATGTCCAGAAGATCAACTCGACCGTCAGCAGCACGACCGCGCTCAACGCGAAACTGATCGGCCCGCTCGCGGCACAGCTGTCTTACGCGGTGCAATATGAGAGCACCCCGCCCGTCGGCCGGGTCGGCACCGACACCACCAGTCGCGCGGCGTTGGTCTATAGTTTCTGACCCGCATGGGGTGGAGCCTCCGCGCATGACCGGCTAGACCGCGTTCATGGTGGGGATGACAGACGACGAACGCGCAGCAATCGACCATGTCGCGACAGCGCCAATGCTGGCGCAGGTTGAGGCTTGGTCGGCGATCAATTCGGGCACGCGCAATCTCGCGGGTCTCGCGCACATGGCCGAAGTGTTGGCGGAGGCGTTCGGCGTGCTGCCGGGCAAGATCGCGCTGGTGGCGGGCAACACGGCGCAGAACGTCGCCGCTGACGGCACGGTAACGGTGCTCGACCATGGCAAGCATCTGCACTTGGTGGTGCGCCCCGACGCCCCGGTACAGATCCTGCTGACCGGGCATATGGACACCGTCTATCCGCTCGACCACCCCTTCCAGACGCTCACCATGCTGCCCGATGGCACGCTGAACGGCCCCGGCGTCGCCGACATGAAGAGCGGGCTGGCGGTGATGCTGGCTGCGCTGTCGGCGGTCGAGGCAAGCCCGCTTGCCCCGCGTATCGGCTATGACGTCGTGATCAACTCCGATGAGGAAACCGGCTCCTTCTCCTCGTCCGCGCTGATTGCCCAAGCCGCGCGCGGCAAGATCGCGGCGCTGACCTATGAACCCGCGCTTCCCGACGGCACGCTGGCCGGCGCACGCGGCGGCACGGGGAATTTCTCGATCGTGGTGACGGGCAAGAGCGCGCATGCCGGGCGCAACCCGGACGAAGGCCGCAATGCGATCGTCGCCGCATCCGATCTGGCGGTGCGCCTGTTCGCGCTGCGCAGCCCGACGCTCGCGGTGAACCCGGCGCGGATCGAGGGGGGCGGCCCCAACAATGTCGTGCCCGATCATGCCGTGTTGCGCATCAACTTCCGCCCCGCCGACCATGATCAAATCGCCCGCGCGCAAGCCGCGCTCGACCGCATAACCGCAGAGGTGGCGGCGGCGCACGAGGTGTCGATTGCGGTCCATGGCAGCTTCAACCGCCCACCCAAGCCAATCGACCCCGGCGCCGCCAAGCTGTTCAGCTTGGTCAAGGAATGCGGTTCCGACCTCGGCCTCGACATTGCGTGGCGCGCGACCGGTGGGGTGTGCGACGGCAATACGATCGCGGCGTGCGGCGTACCGGTGGTCGACACGATGGGCGCGCGCGGCGGCGCGATCCATTCGCCCGATGAATTCCTGATCGTAGACTCGCTGCCCGAGCGCGCCGCGCTCTCAGCCCTCACGATCCTGCGTATCGCCCAAAGGGGGGCCCTGTGACTCATGTAATCCGCGCCGCGCGCGACAGCGATCTCCAGCCGCTTTACGAAATGGCGAAATTGACCGGCGGCGGCTTCACCAATTTGCCGCCCGACCGCGCCGCCTTGCGCGCCAAGCTGGAACGCAGCGCCACCGCCTTCGCCCGGATCGAGGACAGCAAGGCCGACGATCTGTTCGTGCTGGTGCTGGAGAATATCGAAACCGGCGAAGTGCGCGGCACCTGCCAGATCTTCACCCATGTCGGGCAGAATTACCCCTTCTACAGCTATCGGCTGGGCACGCTGACGCAGCACAGCAAGGAACTCGGCCGCACTTTCCGCGCCGACATGCTGGGCCTCACCACCGATCTGGAAGGGTGCAGCGAAGTCGGCGGGCTGTTCCTGCATCCGGGCGAACGTGCGGGGGGCCTCGGCATGTTGCTGGCGCGCAGCCGCTATCTGTTCATCGCCCAGCATCGCATGCGCTTTGCCGACCGCGTGCTGGCCGAATTGCGCGGGATCATCGATGAAGCGGGGGGATCGCCCTTCTGGGACGGTCTTGCCGGGCGCTTCTTCGGGATGAATTTCCAGGATGCCGACCAGTTCAACGCGGTGCGTGGGCACCAGTTCATCGCCGATCTGTTCCCCAAGCACCCGATCTACATCGCCATGCTCCCCGAGAGCGCGCGGGCGGTGATCGGCCTGCCCCACCCCTCCGGCCGCGCGGCGATGCGGATGCTGGAGAATGAGGGGTTCGCTTATGAAAACTATGTCGACATCTTCGATGGCGGCCCGACCATGCTGGCCAAGACCGACCAGGTCCGCACCATTCGCGAGGCACGGACCGAGCGCGTGGTGGCGATTGACGGCGGTGGCGGCGAGCCCGCGCTGATCTCGAAGGGCCGGCTGGCGGAATTTCGCTGCACCTATGGCGAATTGCAGTCGCAGGAGGGGGGCGTGGTGCTGTCGCCGGCTACGGCAGCGGCGCTCGGCGTCGGCGCGGGCGATTCGATCAGCCATGTCGCGCGGAACTGACCGGTCATGATGTGCGAGATCAACTTCGACGGCATCATCGGCCCGAGCCACAATTATGCCGGGCTCAGCCACGGCAACCTCGCCGCGACGCGCAACGCAGGCGCAACCGCTTTTCCCCGTCGCGCCGCGCTGGAGGGGGTGGCCAAGATGCGCGCCAACCTCGCGCTTGGCCTGACGCAGGGCATTTTGCTGCCGCATGACCGGCCCAACACGCGCTGGCTCGCGGCGCTTTCGACCGAATATCCTACCGCCGATCCCGTATTGCAGGCGCAATCCCTGTCGGCGTCGGCGATGTGGGCGGCCAATGCGGCGACGGTCTCCCCGGCCCCTGACACAAGCGACGGTCGCTGCCACCTGACCGTCGCCAACCTCGTCACCATGCCGCATCGCAGCCACGAAGCCGCCGAGACGGTGCGCCAGCTTCGGCTCGCCTTCGCCAATACGGCTTTTGCGGTGCATGACGCGATCCCTGCGCCCTTCGGCGATGAAGGGGCCGCCAACCATATGCGGCTGTGCGAGCGGCATGATGCGCCGGGGATCGAGCTGTTCGTCTATGGCGTATCGGGCGGCGGTTTTCCGGCCCGTCAGCGGCTTGAGGCGAGCGCTGCGGTTGCGCGCGGCCACGCCCTCGACCCGGCCCGCACGCTGTTCATCGAGCAGGCCCCCGAGGCGATTGCGGCAGGCGCCTTCCACAATGATGTGGTGGGGGTGGCGAACGAGCGCGTGCTGTTCGCGCACGAACTGGCGTTCGCGGATCGCCTGGGCACCTATGCCGCGATCCGTGAGCGCGCACCCTGGGCCGAGATCGTCGAAGTGCCCGCCGACGCGGTCAGCCTCGCGGATGCGATCGCCTCCTATCTGTTCAACGCGCAGTTGGTGACACTGCCCGATACGACAATGGCGCTGATCGTGCCGCAGGAAGCGCGCGAGATCGTGGCGGTCTGGCGCTGGCTCCAGACGATGCTGGCGGGCAACGGGCCGATTCGCCGGGTCGAAGTGGTCGATGTGCGCCAGTCGATGGCCAATGGCGGCGGTCCCGCCTGCTTGCGGCTGCGCGTCGTCGCAGATCCCGCCACGGTCGATCCGCGTTTCCTAGTGGACGAGGCCCGGCTCGATGCCATTGCGCAGGTGATCGAACAGCATTGGCCCGAGGCGATCGCGCCCGCTGATATTGGCGATGCGGACCTCATCGCGCGCATCGGCGCGGCCCGCAATGCGCTGCTGGAGAAACTCGAAATCGTCGAGTTAATTTACACTTAACCATCTAGCTAAACCCAAAAGCACGCAAATCCGCCATTGGCCCGGTGCTTGCTTAACTTTTTCGCATGTGGACAAAGTTTTCTCGCCTGTTCGTCATCAAGAACAAATTCGAGGCGTTCGCGGTGATCTATGCGCTCGCGCTGGGCGCGGTCGAACGGGGCGTCCATTATCTCCAGCAATATCCTGGGTTCGGGGGGTGGCTGCTGTTCGCGGTGTGTCCGCTCGCCGTGTTCATGGCGGGTGCGCGCATTCTCGACTCGGTCGAGCATAACAGCGCGCCGTGAGCCTGCTTTATGCCGTAACAGGATAAGTTGATCGCACGGCCGTTGTTCTGCTCTATCTGGGGCTGATCATGTCCGTCGCCCTCACCCATCTCCAACGGCTCGAAGCCGAGAGCATCCATATCCTCCGCGAAGTCGTCGCCGAGGCGGAACGCCCGGTGATGCTCTATTCGGTCGGCAAGGATTCGGCGGTGATGCTGCATCTGGCGCAGAAGGCGTTCTTCCCAGGCAACCCGCCCTTCCCGCTGCTCCATGTCGACACGACCTGGAAATTCCGGGCGATGTACGATCTGCGCGATCGGGCGGCGCAGGCCGCCGGAATGGAGTTGATCGTCCACAAGAACCCCGACGCCGAAGCGCAGGGGATCAACCCGTTCGACCATGGCAGCCTGCACACCGATTTGTGGAAGACCGAAGGGCTGAAACAGGCGCTGACCGCAGGCGGCTATGACGTCGCCTTTGGCGGCGCACGCCGCGACGAGGAGAAGAGCCGCGCCAAGGAACGCATCTTCAGCTTCCGCTCGGCCAGCCAGCGCTGGGACCCCAAGGCGCAGCGGCCTGAACTGTGGCACCTCTACAACGCGCGCAAGGCGAAGGGGGAGAGCATCCGCGTTTTCCCGCTGTCCAACTGGACCGAACTCGACATCTGGCAATATATCCTCGCCGAAGACATCGAGATCGTCCCGCTGTATCTGGCAGCGCCGCGCCCGACGGTGGAACGCGACGGAATGCTGCTGATGGTCGATGACGAGCGCTTCCGCCTCGCCCCCGGCGAAGTGCCGGTCGAGCGCTCGATCCGCTTCCGCACGCTCGGCTGCTATCCGCTGACCGGCGCGGTGGAGAGCGAAGCGACGACGCTGCCCGAGGTCATCCAGGAAATGCTGCTGACGACCACGTCGGAACGCCAGGGCCGCGCGATCGATCATGATCAGGCGGCGAGTATGGAAAAGAAGAAAGCGGAGGGGTATTTCTGATGGCCATGTCTCCCCTCCCGC
>Ga0075447_10000053_pt1 | contig 47307 bp, 43 predicted proteins | sample CoawatmetaG10DNA_FD_72352 | JGI IMG/M metagenome (GOLD analysis project Ga0075447, IMG submission 72352) | Marine microbial communities from the West Antarctic Peninsula - Coastal water metaG104-DNA | ecosystem: Environmental > Aquatic > Marine > Coastal | place: Atlantic Ocean: West Antarctic...
GTGGTTATGATAGCTCTTCCACATGAAGCAGCCTCAATAAGAACTTTAGGAACTCCTTCTGGATAATAAGTTGGAAGACAAACGATAGAGGATTGTGATAAAAGTTTGGGCATATCTTTAATATAACCACTCCACTCGACCAATCCCTGCTCAACACACTTATCTATTTGCTCTTTGGTAATTGACGAAGGATTTTCATGATCTAAATCACCAGCTACAACCATCCTGATATTTTTATTTATTTTCAAAATTTTAGATGCATCTATAAAAGTCCATATGCCCTTCTCTTTAAGAAGGCGTGAAGGAAATAAAACAATAGGATTTTTATTAGCTGAATCTTCAGAAAAAAAGTAAGCATCTGGATCAACACCTGATCCATAAATAAGTCTAGATTGCTCTCTGTCAATAATAGATTTATTAACAAACATCTCCAAATTATCATTATTTTGAAAGATGACAATAGATTTAGTTTTTATTGAAATCTTGTAAAGGAATAGAACTATTTTCTTTAAAATATTTTTATAAATATTATTAGTTTCTACAAAAATATATCCTAATCCTGTAATAGCATGTATAACACGAGGGATAAAAACGACTCTTGAAGCAAATCCTCCATAAATATTACATTTAGCAGTAAGTAGATGGAGTACATCTGGCTTTAAACTTGTTAAAACTTTATAAATACTTACAAGAGTCCTAAAATCATTAAATATATTCAAAGACCCTCTCTTTAAGTAGATTTCATGACATTGAAAACCATAGTTCTGTATTTTTTGAAAATTATGATTATACGTAGTAGCAACATGGACTTCATAGCCTTCTTTTTTTGCTAGAAGAGCTAAAGATAGTCGATGAGAAATAAAAAAATCTGGGATGTTGACAATAAATAATAGTTTTTTTCTTGTCATTTAGTCGCCTTAATAAAATACCCTGAAGGAGCTGATGTATTTCTTTTAGATTTAAATAAACAAAAAAAATGGTTAAATATTCTTAAAAAACGAAGTAATCCAAAAATGGATTTTGAGGTAGAAATAAAATCTAGAATAACGTGGACTCTTGAACCTTGTGAAGAGATTTCCAACTTAGAAAAATTTTGACAATATTTTTCTAGTAAAAACTTAGTAGGTCTCACGAAATCATATGGATCTCCATGCTCATGAAACATAAATGGAATAGATAGAAAAATAGATTTAGAGTTTTTTAAAACCCTGTAAGCTTCATTTATAAATAAATCAGGGCTTTCAAGGTGCTCAAATACTTCAATGGCCATAATACAATCAAAAGAGTCTGTTTCAAATGGTAAATGGTGGGCATCAGCAACAACATCAACAATTCCTTTCTTTACAACAATATCGAGTCGGATATAAACATCTAAATCATCAAATAAATCTCTATAAGGATCATTTCCAGCACCCACAACCAAAATTTTTCTCCATGATTTATCAATTTCAATAGAAGAAATTGATTGATTAACAAGGATCCTTCGATTTGTTGCAAAAATCTTTTGAAGAAGTTTTTTAGGGTTACTGGCCATGATTTTTAAATACTTTTACGAAACCACTATTATAACAACATGAAGTCGCACACTTCATTTATAGAAAGAACAGGAATTTGATGCTTATTTGCCAAATCAATATGCTCTGGAAGTGCGTACCCCCATTCCCCTAAAGCCACTAAAAATCCTTCTTTTTGTGGACCTTTAAGATGAGTAAAATTATCATCTATGAAGTGTATTTTATTATGTGGAACTTTTTCAATTGCAGCAATTTTTTTTAAAGACTCTAGTTTATTTATTGAAAGGTTCATATGAAATATTTTATCTACTCCAACTATAATACCAATTTTGGACAATAGCTCCAATGATGAATCTTTATCTTTTCCAGTGACAATATAAAGCTCACCTTCTTTTTCACATCTTGAGAGAGTAGACTTAATCCCTGGATAATAATTATGCAAGGCAAGCCAAGAGTCGTACTTTTTTTTCTTAAATTCATTTCTATTTTTTAAAAATAGCTCACCATAGAATTGAATATATTTATTTTCTAGCACATTGAGTTTTTTTTCAAAATCATCTTGAGAATCAATTTTATTATATTGAGATTCAAAAACAACTAGATACTCCCCCATAGCTCTAACATAATTTCTAGTTAATCTAAATTTTTTAGAATAGTTTGCCTCAGCTTCGCAGATTGAATAAATTAAATTAGACTTTCCTGAATATTCTTGATATGTGTTCCATGCAATTATTAAACATTCATCAGTACTATCAACAATTATTCCATCAACATCAAAAACACAAATATTTTTAGACATCTATAAAACCTCAGTATTTAAATCCTCAAAACCTTCAATTCTTACAGAGTAAGTATCACCAGATTTTAAAAATTGTTTTTCTCGGACCCTTTGAGGGGCTCCAGTTAATATTATATCCCCTGGTTTTAGAGTCATCCAAGTTGAAAGCCATTGGACAATTTTTTCTACTGAAAAAATCATTTCGTTTGAATTTCCTTCCCGAATAAGGATGTTATTTTGGAAAGCTAAGATTTTCTTATTATGATATTCATAATCAATATTAATATATTTTCCTATGGTACAAAAACCATCCACACTTTTTGACCTTGCAAGGTGATGGTCTCTCCCATGAAAGTTAGAGCATGTAATATCATTTGCAGGCATAAAACCCAAAATACCTTCATTCACACTACTAATATTAATATTTTTTAATTCATGTTTTATTACTATTGCTAATTCACACTCTCCCCAAGCATTAATTGTGGGTAGTAGGTCCAAATTATCATCGCTTAAAGCTAGTGTATTTAAACCTTTGATAAAAACCAAAGGCTCATCATTGTTAGTATTATTTTCACCAACACCAGGATAATTTAACGCTATTCCAATAATCTTAGTTGGCTCACATGGTGGTAAAAACTTAACATCAGATATTTTCAATGTTTCGGCTATGTAATCTTTGTAATAAACGCAATCAAGACTTATATTAAAGGAACTATTAAATCTAAATATATAATCTTCCTCTAATAAGCCATAATATGGAATTGAATCATTGTATAAAAATCTACAAAGGTGCATATTAAGAGTTTTTACTGAGATCTATTTCTTGTATGATTTCAAGAATACCATGACCAATATCAATATATTCTTTTGGCATAATTTTTTTAGCACGCTTATCTGAATATCGATAAGGCGATGAAACATAATGATTGTGATGAGGATCATTTTTAATGAAGTTAATTTCAACTTTTTTTCCAAGAATTTCTCCAATCATTTTTAACATATCAGTAGACTTGAGAACTTGAGATCCTGTTATATTTAATCTACAATTTTTATATTCGTCTCCTATAGCATCTAAACTTAGCTGGGCTGCATCATTAACATGTATGTATTCTCTTATTTCCTCACCATTACCAATATAGTCAACTTTACCTGTCTCTAATATTTGTTCAATATATTTTCTCATGCTATTCCATTTTTGAGCACCTGGACCATAAATTGTTCCATATCGTAACATGACATATTCGATTCCATACTTTTCATTATAAGACGAAATAATATCCTCAGATGCTTGCTTAGTTGTCCTATAAAACCCACCTCTATTGCTATAAACATACATTGTAGAGGCATAAAGATACTTTTTGACCTTTGCCTTGACAGACTCATCAATTGCTAAAGCAGAACCTAAAATATTTTTCTCAATAGTATTAATTGGATCTTTAGAAGCTTCTTTAATATCTGCAATACCAGCAAAATTATATACATATTTTGCGCCTTTTAGCGCCTCTTTAAGTGCATCTTTATCTAATATATCTGCTTCAAATACATTATATTTTTCTTTATATACATCATCTACTTTTAAATCTAATATTCTTACTGAAAAACCAATCTCATCCAACTTATCAACAACAGGTTTTCCAATAAAACCAGAACCCCCTAATACTGTTACTATTTCTTTTTTCATAATTAGATCACATTTTTTTTTGATTAAAAAATTCACTATCGGGAACAATGCCTAATAAAGCAGCATTATTAACATATCTAACAACTTCTTCTGTCGCTTGAATTTCCATTGCAGCCCTACAATCAGCTGTCATAGAGCCCATATGTGCAGTTAATAAGCAATTGTCTAATTCAATTAACTTTCCATGATAGGGTTCATCAATAAATGTATCTATTGCTGCGGCATATAATCTATTAGTCTTTAATGCATCAAAAAGATCATGTTCATTAATAATACCACCACGTGAGGTATTTATTAAAATTGTATTACTCTTCATACATGAAATTTCATCTTTAGAAATCAAGTTAAGAGTCTCCTGAGTAAGAGGAAGATGAAGAGAAATAATATCAGCTTCCCTATAAATTTTTTCTTTTTCTGCAAATTCTACATTTTCAAAGTCTGGATAAACTGTATCCTCATCAATATCATTTACTAAAATTTTCTTACAATTAAACCCTTGCAAATGATTGATCACTTTAGCACCAATTCTTCCAACACCAATAATACCAACTTTTAACTCAGAGAGTCTAAAGCCACTATATCGCTCCCAAAGATTTTGATGAATTTTCATATTAGATAAATGAATATGCCTCAAAGTTGACAGCATTAATCCAATTGCTAACTCTCCAACTGCTGGAGCAGGGGCATCTGGTGTATATGAGACGATTATTCCTTTTTCTTTTGCAGCAAGAAGGTTTATGTTATCAAGCCCAATACCAACCCTTGAAATAAATTTTAGATTAGAAGCATTTCTTAAGACATTTTCATTTATTGGCTCAGTACCTGCAATAAGAATACTGAAGTCTGGAATCATCTCAGCCAGCTCCTCAGCCTTTAATCTTCGACCTAAAGGATTAATATGATAGTCTATGTTGTTTGATTTTAAAAGCTCTATTGGATAATCATTATATTGTCCAAATGGCACAGTAGTAATTAAAATTTTTTCACTAGGCTTCATAATTATCTAACAGCTGAAGAGTGAAGAATTTCTGCAATCTTAAAATCTTCTTCATCATCCACATCTATACTTTTCATTTTTGATGTTTGATAAAGATAAGCTTTTGGACCAAACCAATACGACCATTTAATCTGGTCACTTTTTTGTGCCATGTAAACTCCTCCAGTAATTTCAAATGCTTCTCTTAGCTCCTGTGTTAATAAATGCCAGTGACCAAACGAGCAATTTATTGGCTTAGCATTAGAGTCAACAAGAAAGCCATTATGTGGAATAACAGTTATTAAACTGTCGTATAATTTATGGTCCATTGAAAGGTATTTTAAAACAACATCTTTATAATCATCAAATATAGGTGCTGTAGTCATAGTCCAGGCTACAAATGGATTTCCAGGAATTGTATTCAGCATATAATTGTTGTATTCATAAAGCCTAGCCTCATGACCACACATATATGGATCTCTATATAAAAAACTAGCCCCCTCCTCATGTGAAATATCCTTCGCCAAGTCACTATCACTAGAAATATAAATTTTATCAAAACAATCAGACTCTTGTAATTGTTTAATTTTCAAATTTAAAAGACTTTTTTCATTTGCAAATGGCTTAAAGTTTTTTTTCTTTACTCTTTGAGAGCCCTCCCTTACTGGGATTAAAGCAACAACTTCTTTTCTATTTTTCATTTATAGTCCTTTTAAGATTTTCATTTTGTTAGATACTCCCTCATAAATAATTCCACAGTCTGCAATATAAGGAATAAATTGAACGCCAATATCAATCCACTTTTTAGCATCTTCAGGTGATTGCGCTAAAATACCTGCCGCAATTCCGGATTTTCTAATTTTTAAGACAGATTCTTTAATTATAGATAAAACTTTTTCATTATTGACATCGTCAATAATGCCAAGTGATTGAGATAAATCATATGTCCCAATATAAATAACATCAACATCATTGCATTCAAGTATTGCATCTAAATTATTAATTGCATCAACACTTTCAATTAATAACATTGACAAGGTTGAGTCATTTAATTTTTTAGTCCGGTTCTTTTCTCCAATTCCATAATAATTTGAAGATCTTGTAAATGCAGAAACCCCTCTCTCTCCGATAGGAGCATATTTCATGGATTTTATAGCAAATTCAGCCTGATCAAAGTTCTCAATCTGAGGAACCACAATCCCATGAGCCCCAATCTCTAAAGACCTTAGAATATCACTTGAAGAGTTTGTTGGCACCCTGACCAAAGGAGTACAGCCAGCATTCTCAGCCGCTCTAATCATATTTTCCGAGGTTTCATAATTAAAAGGACCATGCTCATGATCAATTACTACAAAATCCATACCTGCTAGACCAAAAATTTCGACTAGAGTTGGAGATGGAATTACCATCCAAGTTCCAAAGACAATTTGGCCATTTTTAAGCTTATCCTTAAGTAAGTTAGTAAACACATATTCTCCAATTATTTAGTTATCTTATTATAGTTTAGATTCATTGTTTAATTTTCAGAATGAAATTACGTAATCCAAATATTATTACTTATTCAAACTGATAAATAAAGATTATTATATGAATCAAGCATTGAGCGCTCATCAAATTTTTCTGTAATTATTTTATAGGAGTCATCTACAATACGAGTTATGTCTTCTGAAGGAAGCTCAATCAAAGATTTGACTGCAGAAACAAGTTCACTTGAACTTTTAGTTTTCACAATGCATAAGTCATTAGACAAAGCATCTCTTGCTACCCCAGTATCTGATGATATCGATAAAACTTTACATGCAATTGCTTCAACTAAAGTTAAAGAAAAAGATTCGCTGATTGAAGTGGATACATAAATATCTAAACTATTCAAAACCTTACTAATATCTTGTTGCTCGCCAAGAAGTTTTACTACAGAACCTAAGCCATATTCTTCGATTAGCTTCACCAACTCTTTATTCTTCCATTCAATTCCTGAGCCAACGAGCACAAAACGAAAATTATTATTATCTTTATAAAGATTGGAAGCCATTTTAATAAAAAATTTATGTCCTTTGATTGGATGCCACCTAGCTATATGTCCAACAACAATTTTGGCATTAAAGATATATTTTTTTTTTGATAGATTAGTGAAATTTTGAAAATTAACACCATTATCAATAATCATCATATTTTTATCAGAATAGCCATAATTAATATGATTTAGACTTGCAATAGAGGAGCAGGCAACAATATGATCAGGAACAGAATTTGAAAAAAATCTACAAACAGTTATTACTAGTCTAGTTAAAAATTTATTTTCCTTTGGACAAGAATGATGTAATGACCAAATGAGTTTATGTTTTTTAAAAAAAATAGTAAGAATCAGCCCTATAAAATCTGCGTGATACATCCATGTGTGAACAATATCAGGTCTATTTTGAAAATAGCATTTAAAAATTTTAAACAAGATAAATAAAAAATTTGAGGATTTAGAAGAATAAACTTTAATACCTTTATTTTTTAATATTTCTTTGTAAGGCCCACGATTAAGCAAAACAAAAACAGTGTGGTTAAAATATTTGGTTTCATTCAAAATGAGCTTTGTCGCTAGAAGCTGAGCGCCACCATGCTCAAGACTGGTAATAATATGAAAAATGTTTATTTTTTTTCTATACATTTATTTATATAAACCTTTACCTAAAAATTAGAAAATTATAGCAACGTTAAGGTTGATTATCAGATTCATTATGTACTATATTATATTGTGAATTAATAAAAGCAGCAGCGATAAATAATGGAAGCATTGGGAAAGTTCCGCCACCTACAAATAATGCATTTATAAATGCGAACACTAGATAAAAAAAACCAAGATAACTAATCTCTGAATTAAAGTTGTCTATGTTTCTCCTAATTGTTGCTAATAGTTTATAAAACATGCTCAATAGAAGAAGGAGAGCAAAAACTCCATACGCTACAAAATAAATAAATAAATTTCCATGTAAATTTGTAATACTTTTAGATTGAGCTAACCCAATTCCACTATATAAACTATCTCTACCAATGCTATAAACTAACTTAAGGTGATTCAACCTTTGTTTATTACTTGGTGAATCAATTATTGAATTTAATTCTCTATATCCATTATGATAATAAGGATTGTCATTAGTTACATGCTCAAAAGATTTAGATATTTTATTTGAATATTCTTCAAAATTTTTTGTTGTTAGACTTGTAGAGCTTATCGATAGAATTAATCCAGTGATAACAATAAAACTAATAGTATAAAAACTAGATCTCAATATAAATATAAAACTAAATAACATGGTTAAAGCAAATACTACAAAAGCTCGTGAATTTAAATAAATTGCCAAGGCGGATGCTAAGAGCGCGATTATTAACAATAAAAAAGATTTGAGCCTTGAATAATCGTGAGAACGATACAAATAAAAAAGTAAAATTAACATTGGGATAATAACATTCACAACCCTCGTCGCTTTAAGATAAGCTTTAAATGAAGTCCCATTAACCTCAGTGACCTTAATAAAATCATAAGGCAAAAAATATACTGTCACAAACCAAATTATAATAAAAATGAGTACATAAAACAAATATCTCACTAGTCTATCAAAATGTTCTTTGCTTGGAAGAAGATAAAGTAGAATTAAGTAGAATAAAAATAGCTCCAATCCTTGAATTAATTCTTTCAATACAAAGATGAAATCTTTGGAAAATATTAAATTATGAAAAAATTGGTATAAGATCAAGAGCAAAAATAATTTAATCCAGCTATCTATACGTTCATTTAGCAGCCCTTTTAAGAAAAAAATACAACAAATAACTAGGAGCCCATCAAAAAATAAAATGTTAATATATGTTCCTTTATAAATATAGAAACTCAGAGTTGACAAAGCTATCAATGTAGCTAATATTATTACTTTGAAACGAGGAATGGAAACCATTAACATTTTTTAATAAAATTTAAGATAAAAAAACGATAGTCATTCTTTAAAATATGCCACTGTCTTATTTATTCCATCCTTGAGGCTTACTACAGGATACCAATTTAGCACATGACTTGCCTTTGAAATATCAGCATATAAGGACATATTTTCATTTTTTCTATATGGTTTTTTTCCAAAATCAGGACTGCCAGATCCAATTACCTCTTGAACAGTTTTTATAATATTTTTTATAGCTACAGGCTTTCCTGATCCAAAATTAAAAATCTCTCCAGTAGCTTCATCATTTGAGAGTGTTAGCAAAAGACCTCTTGTAATATCATCTATATAACAAAAATCTCGCAACTGGCCTCCCTCAGAAACAGAAAAACTCTCTCCAGAAAAACAACCTTTGATAATTTGAGGTAAAAAACGCTCAATATTTTGACCTGGGCCATACACAAGAAATAATCTCACAACTACTATTGGAAGTTTTTCAGAGCGATAGAGCATTGAAAGTAGCTCTGTAGAAGCGAGCTTGCCAAAAGAGTATGGCGAAAATGGTAAGCCTGCTATTTTCTCATTCTGGGGAGCAAGAGAATTTCCATACTCATCGCTACTTCCTACTTGAACAAATCGTTTAATAGATTCCCAATTAATTATTTTAAGGATATTTATTAATCCTATTAAATGGCTTTCAATAACTTCAATTCCTCCATTTAAAAAGCTACTATGATCAACATATCCACCCAGATTGATAACATAACCAAAGGAATTATCTTTTAAATTTTTCTGTAAATCTTTGAGGTTTCTAATATCACACTTGATATAGTGAGCCCGGTGAAAAGGCTCTTGTGGAGCTCCATTTAGAGATAAAACTGTAACTGAGTAACCACTCTCTATAGATTTAATTACAAGGTTTTTGCCTATAAATCCAGTACCTCCAATAATCAATAATTTTTTAATCGACATTAAACTTTACCTTATCTTTGTCCAGGGAGCATTACCAGCCTGATACATTTCTTCTAATGCATCTTTGTCCCTTTTTGTATCCATACATTGCCAAAAACCATCATGCTTATAGGCAACTAACTCCCCCATTTTTGCTGCAGCTTCAAGAGGTTCTTTTTCTAAAACTGTATTATCACCATCAATTAAATCAAAAAATTCGGGCTCAATTACAAAGTACCCTCCATTAATCCAGCCCTGTTTTGTTTGTGGTTTTTCATCAAATGAAGTAACCTTATCTCCTTGAAGGCTTAATTCTCCAAATCTAGCAATTGGATGGACTGCAGAAACTGTAACCATCTTCCCATGACTATGATGAAATTCAATCAATTTATCAATATTGATATCAGTTAAGCCATCTCCATATGTTAATAAAAATGTTTCATTACCAATATAATCGCGTAGTCTCTTAACACGACCACCTGTCATTGAATTAAGTCCAGTATTAACAAGTGTAACCTTCCAATTTAAATCGTCTTTATTATGGGTTGAAAGCTCTCCAGACTTAAGATCAATTGTAAAATCAGCACTCAAAGCCTTATAATTTAAAAAATAGTCCTTAACATACTCAGATTTGTAACCAAGTGCTATAAAAAAATCATTATGGTTATACTTTTCATATATTTTCATGATATGACAAAGTATTGGATTTCCACCAATTAAAACCATCGGTTTGGGAATTAAATCTGTATATTCTGATAATCTTGTTCCAAAACCACCAGCTAAAATAATTACTTTCATTTTTTATTTGCTCCACTCGTAAACAATTTCACTTAAGTCTCTCTTAATAACTTCATCTGTATTATGAGAAATGTCAGCTACATTTAATAATAAGGAGTTTGAATTTGCTAAACCTTGGAAGCCAAGCCAAATCATAGGAGGAATAGTTAATCTAGAATAATTTTTTCTTGAAATAGTAAATTCTTGAAAAAAACAATTAGATTTAATACGCTCATCATATAGAACAAACTTTATTTTTCCTATTGGAACTGAAATATTCAACGTCATTTTCTTATGAAGTTTCCATGCTTTAATAGCTTTAGGCTCTATTTCTGAAAAATAAGCTTCACCGAACCCATTAAAACCTGAATCAGTATCTTTAAGAGAATGAAGTACATTGCCACCCGAGGTTTCAATAATTTTTAAAGGGGTTATCATTACACCATTAATCATGTGAGCTCCATTTTATATTCCTAGATTTTGAAAAGTCAATATACTCTGTAATTTGTCGCACAGAAAAATCATACATTGAGTTATCAAATTTTTCATAATAAGCCTTATACCATTCAACTGTCATTTTTACTGTTTCTTCAAACTGTAAAGAAGGAAGCCAATTTAAATCAAAAAGCGCTTTATCACAATTTAACTTTAGTAAACCTGCCTCATAAACAGCACTATTCTCTTTAGAGGCATCTTGCCATTTAACTTGAGTCCAATATTTTGACATTTCGCGAATTAGATCTCCTACTGGATAATTTTGAGATGAGGATGGTCCAAAATTATAGGCCTGTCCATGATATTTACTTGAATTTACTAAACTTGAGGCTAATGAAAGATAGCCACTTAATGGCTCAAGGACATGTTGCCAAGGCCTTGTTGCGTTTGGATTACGAATAGTTACAGGTTTATTTTTTGACCAAGATTTCATGCAATCTGCAACAATACGATCTTTTGCCCAATCACCTCCTCCTATTACATTACCAGCACGAGTAATTCCAACCCTTATATTTGAATCTTGGCTATTAAAAAAAGATGAAATATAGCTTCTTATTGCTAGTTCTGCCATTCCTTTAGAGGCGCTATATGGATCCTTACCACCTAACCGATCTGTTTCTTTATATCCCCAAGCCCATTCCAGATTATCATAAGCTTTATCACTAGTGATCATCACAACAACTATGTTCTTCTTTGTGCCTCTTAAAGATTCAAGTATGTTTGCTGATCCAATAGCATTTGTTGTTAATGTGGTTAAAGGATCATCATAAGAAGGTCTTACCAAAGCTTGGGCAGCAAGATGAAAAATAAAGTCTGGCTGAACTTTGTTTACAATTCTTGAAATTTCTTCACTATTCCTTATATCTGCATATTCTTGTTGAACATGATCAGACATCTTTGAGGCCTCATAAAAAGAAGGGTTCGTAGGAATATCTAAAGACAAGCCAACTACCCTTGCACCCAATAAATTTAACCAAACTGAGAGCCATGATCCTTTAAAACCGGTATTTCCTGTAATTAATACAGTTTTATCATAAAAAACATTGTCAAATAATTTCATCATTTTGGTAATATTTAGTGGCTAGGAATAGGAATATTTTTTTTTGCAAATAAAAAATCTAATTAACTGTCAAGTAATAGAGCTACTGAAGAACTATCAGCCTTTGTAAAAAACTTTTTCCTTAGTAGTTTATTGACAACAATATCCTTCTTCTTCTCAATTAGAGAGGATATATATTCTGATAGATGTACTTCATGTGCAATAATTTCATACAGGTCTGTTGGAACCGAATTAGGTATTGAAATATTCATAACTCCTGCTTTTGAACCAGAAACTACTACTGGAATTCCAATTGACATTGCCTCAATACAAGTTGTTGATGCGCCACTAATTAACAATCTAGTTTCAAAGATACAATCTATAAAACTACTCTCTGTAAATTCAACTCTATTATCATTAACATTTACCAATTTTTTTATTTTTAATTGACTATAAGTAGGATGATACTTAACTCTTACTTTTAATAAAAAGTTTCTTGGAAGAAGTTGTAAGGTTTTATTTAGTAGATTTAATATAGAATTTGTTTCAATTATAGATATTGGTAATGTGACTAGTATATTAAACTCTTTAGAGTTTTGAATAAACCTTTTACCCTCCCAAAGATAGTTATATCTAAAAGAAGGCCCTACTAGCACATTAATTTGGCTATCAAATTCTTTCAAATCCGCTACTAAAGCTTCACCAATAACAATATAAATTTTCGGCGTCAGCATAGATAATCTTTCAAATATTGTTGGATGAAGATTAATTTTATAGGCTGCTGAATCTATTATCCCTCGGTACCCAATCGTAGTAACTTTAGGTAAAAATTTATTAAAACCAAGCATAAAGCCTTTATTGGAGAGGTGGTTCTCATGCCAATCAACAAACTTAACAATATTAAAATTATTAGTTTTTAGTCTATATACAAATCGATAATTCAATAATGCCTCGATAATTTTATAATCAAAAGAATGAAAATTGAGTTCAGATTTAATGAGATTTGTTATTTCAAAACCTTTAAAGAAAGTTTTAGGCGACTTAATAAATAAAACCCTTGACGATGAGAAAAATGCATAGAGATAGTCATTAATTTTCAAAATATCACTTTTTAATAAAAAGTTAATATTAGATAGCTTAATTTTTTTAAATAATTTAAAATAGTTTTGAAGGCCACCAGGGAAGCCAGGAATAAACATAACATTATCTTCTTGACTTTTATCCAAATACAAATTCAAGTTAGTGTAATAACGATCTACATAATCCTCTTTAGTAAGCTCATGAGGGTTATTTTTAAAAATATGCGTTGAGAAAAGAACTAACGCTAAAGTCTTGTTATATTGGTTTTTGGGAGTTATTGTTTTGGCCAATATAGTTATTATTACAATAAAACTTGATCTTATAAAATTTTTTAAGTAAAGATATAAAAACAAAAAAGGCCACTTTGGCTTTTTATAATTTATCTTCAATGGGAGATTTTTTGAAACAGAATATCTTTTTATAGAAATAAATAATTGCTTATCAAAAATTATTATTTGTTCTAAATAAGGATTATTTTCAATATTAAACCTAATAAGCTCTAAATTACAACATCTCGAAAACAATGGACTAAACTCAGACTCTCTGCTAGCTACACTTGATAAAATCCATGAAGGATGGTCACTTTTTAACGAAAAATTTTCAATTAATAAATTAAAGTCCTTTCTAATATTTTTTTCAATTAAACCATATTGTTTAATATTTTTCTCTGATAAATCATTAAGGTCCAGAATTGAGTCTTCAGATTTCATCTTAACTAATTATGTTTTATTTCAAGCAGCATTAACAAGTTGTGACCTTCAATATTCTTTATTGAATGAATTTTTCTTAACTTTATAACAAACAAAATTTTAAAATAATAATAAAGATACTCCTTAATTATTAGTGAAGAAATATTCATATATTATTAATATTTATCTAAAGTTATTATCATGATAAATATTTTTTTCTTATTAAAAAATTTGAGAAAAATTTAAAGTATTTCATTATCATAATTACAAACTTTAAATTAGATTTAAATGGATACATTACTGAGAATAAAAACATTAAGTATCCTTTTTTCCCTTTACTTTTCAAAAAACTTTTTCTAGCTTTTTTTAAATCTCCAAGCTGCCAATAATGTCTCCCTTTCAATATATTTAACCTTGAATTAAACTTAAATAAAGAGAATTCATTTTCTAGTACTTTGTTTTTACAATAATTATTTATACTATTCTCTAGACACAAAAGCTCTTTTATAGATGCAGCATTATGAAGTGATGAGGTGCTTGAATCATGAAGATATCTAATAACCAAGGGCTCATTAATATATTTAACCTTACATTCACCAATAAACCTAATAAATAAATCCCTATCACACTCCATCGTAAGATTATTGTTATACTTTTGACTTGAACTTACATATGATTTTTTTTTAAACATAACACTTGAAGTTGAAATAAAGTCCTTATCAAGTAAAGAATCAAAAATATTATTAAGTCTCGGAGTCGCATAATTAAATAACAAGAAAAATTTCCCTGGCCCTTCTGATATCTCTGTATTAGAAAAGACAAAAGATATATCTTCATCGTCAAATAGTTTAATTTGTTTTTCCACCTTATCCAGCTTCCACTCATCGTCGGCATCAATGAAGGCTATTATTTCTCCCTTCGCAAGCATAATCCCTTGATCTCTAGCCTCACCAAGAGTTGTTGTGGTCTCATTTCTATAATAACTAATTTTTGAACCATACTGCTTTGCAATATACCCACTTGAGTCTGAACTTGCATTATCTATAATAACTATTTCAAAGATATCAAATGTTTGGTTCAGAACTGACTCTATCGATCTTCTTAAAAAATTTTCTCCATTAAGACAATTTATGACAACACTAATTAGCATTATTTATAGACTCATGATTAATCTCTGTCTTAACATTTAATTTATCAACTTTAAATACAAAATCTACTCCCTTGGCTTCGGCAACAGAATGAGTTATTAGTATTATTGTAATTTTCCCATTAAGCGACTCTATTAAACTATACATTGACTTGCGTGATTCAGAATCAAGGCTACTCGTTGGCTCATCTAAAATTAATATTTCTGACTTAGTTAATATTGCTCTTGCAATAAGTAATCTTTGCCTCTCTCCTCCTGATAACTTTGAACCATTTTCTCCAATATGTGAATACAAAGACTCTTCATTTGAAAATTCATTAAGACCAACCATCGCTAAAGAATTTCTTACATCAACCATAGTAAAATTTAAGGCATCTTGATTGATTATTAAATTATCATATATAGTCCCGTCAATAAGAGTGACATTTTGTCCAACATAGGCAATTTTTGATCTTAGATCATGATAATCTAAGTTCTTATGCTTAACTCCATTGTAATATATATTTCCTTGGTCTGGCCTCAGAAGCCCAAGGTAAAGATCTACTAATGTTGTTTTTCCTGAACCAGATTTTCCTATAATTGCAGTAGTTGTTTTAGGTGGGAAACTCATAGTCAAACTTTCTAAATTTTTTCCACTTGTGTTGTAAGAAAAATACACATTTTCAAAATACACGTCTACTGGAGATAAGGCTTTTACTTTTCCAATTGGCTCAATAGAATTTGATATATCATCCAACACACTTTTTACTGCATCATGAATGGGAAGCTCTCTTCTCACATCTAATAAAGACTTTTGAACACCTTGATATGCTGGAGATAATTTTTGAAAAACTAATACAATAATGATTAATTCTGAGAATGCTATGTTTAAATATTGATAGTTATAAAGAATACTTACTAAAAACAAAAATCCAAGGGCTGTAGTCCAAAGTCCTTGTAATTGTTGTCTAAAAATGATTTTAAGATAATATTTACGGACTAAATTCATAAATTTTATTGGCAATTTAGACGCATCGTAAAATGCAGTAGCCTTATAGAATTTGTTATTTGCTTGTAACTCACTAATAGAATGAGATAAGCGTTCTGAATTGTTATGATATTCAACTGATGCCTTGTGATGACCGGCATAATTTAATTTATTTATTAAAGCTATCGAAATATATACAATAAGTGCTATGAAAGTAGTTTGAATAGAAATATATAAAGCTATGAGTGTGAAACTAACAAATTGAATTAAATTTATAATTAGTCTGAGAGCATTTAAATGCACATAGCCATATGCATCAGCCTGTCTAATTATTGAGTCATTAAATAGGCCTTTTTTAAGGTCGTTAATTTTAAGCCAATTTTGCTTTAAATAGTCGCCCACCATTTTCTCTCTTATTGTTGTTGTAAGTAAAACTCTTGAGTGCTCAGATATTACAGATGCCCCAACTTTTATGATTTCAGAAGAAATAAATATAAAAGCTACTAAGATAATCAGCGCATAGAATGAAGTATCAATTCCTATATAGGTGAGAACACCTATTAAATCCTCTGAGGTTTTTGATTGAAATAAGCCCCCTCCTTCCGCTAACTCAATTACTGGGATAAGTAATGGGATTCCTGAAAATGCTAAAAAACTACTTAAAATCTGCAAAGATAAAATAGTTTTATAATATGGAGTATATCTAATAAGGGAGAATATTTTTTTCATAGAAGATTAAATTAATAAAAAATCAGTGACTAATAATAAAATGCTTAAAATAACTTTAATGTGGCATTTAATTCACTTAGAAAAAATATTTGGCAAAAACTTTATTAGCCCTTCAGCTAATTCAACACCACATTTCTCATACTCGTGATCAGCTCCAATCTCGTCATAGAATAATACCTTTGGATGCGTAACCCAAAAGCTATTATTTAACATAGCTGTCAGAAAAAGCTTTACTCTACGAGCTCTTTCATTATTAGGAATTAGCTTAATCCTATCAAATTCAGTAGATATTAAATCTGGTAATTTATTGAAATCAGAAATTTTTGCAGATAAATTCATGCCATCAAATACATTAATATAGTCAGAAAATCCAACAACAGGCTTACCTCTCAATACTGCCTCCAAACCAGAAGTTCCAGTAATTGTTGCCACCATATCAGAATTAGAAATTATATTATGCATATTTGAATCAATAGGAGCTATTTCAACATTTGGTATACGCTTAAGCCTCTTAAAAAAATCTCTAGGTCTAAGCCTACTTAATATTGTTTGTGGATGTTCCTTAACATAAATAATCCAATCAGCAGGGATACTCTTTGCCAGCAATTCAATTATTACTAATTGGTCTTGAAGCATTCCACCTTGAACCAAAGTCGAATACTCAGGACTAATATGCAGCGGGTAGTACAAGTATTTTTGCGATGCAGGAAGCTTTCTACCATAGTTAGGGCTTGCAACAGTTATATTGTCAACCCCTCTATACATTTCTCTTAAAAAAACTACCCAAATATTGTGGTACTTATTATTTTTAATACAAACAATAATTGACTTTATGACTGATAGAGTAGGTTTTAGTATTAAATTTTTAAAAATAAAAACTAGATTTATTTCAGATATATGTTTAGGTGAGTCAAAATAATCAGGATCTTCAATTTCACTCATTAGATTATTATATAGCTCAATAGAGCCCTTAGAAGGTTGTAAATTATTATGTATCAAATCTTGAGTATCACTATGAATTTGATTAAGGTTAAGCATTTTATTATTAGAAAAGGAGCAATAATTTTTAACCCTTGAAATGGTAACTGCAGCATATTGTGTAGTATAAATCTTACACATACCTTCATATATGCCTACATTAATGTTTCCCATCATAATCGCTGGGATAAAAATATTAGGCTGAAATTTACTAAAAATATTTTCAATTTCAGTTATCTTTTGTTCAAATTTTTTTAAAATATAACTTCTATTATTTTGAGGTTTTAAGCCATAATCATAAGATCCATGAACAAATGCACCTCCAATTACTCGATCTGAGGAAACTATTTTCCAAATATAAGAATTAGATTTTTTTTCGAAATTATTAATAATGTCAAAATTAATAACCTTCTTAGTTTCATCATCATTGAACAAAGTGTCGTCAAAATAAGTATATTGGATATCATCCTGATTATTGAAAAAATCTATTCCTTGCTTAATTCTATTAACTCCAATTAATGCAAATTCACTCTTTGGATATTTTTCTCGAATTCTTATAGCTAAAAAGTGATACGTTTTATAACTATGAGTACTAACTTGAAGCAATATTTTCATAATAAAATTCTTAAAGCAACATTATTTATTTCTTTTATACTTAGATTGTTGATCTGGCGATAGAAAGCACTTTCCATATGACATCACCCCTCCCCATATCACATCCTTCCACCATAATCCATCCTCAATCCACCATACACGTGGATCTCGAAATTTATCTGCTATACAATCAAACTCAAACTCACTCATTTCAACCATATTAAGAAAATAATCTAATGATTTTTTAGGTTTAACATGATCATATTTTTTAACATTTGAAATACCCTCTTCTTTAGACATAACACCTAGTCTTATATCTTTAGAAGTATGGTCTGTCGCTCTACCATATCCAAATTTTATAAACTTCATATAGTCCTTAATACCATTTTCATGGATATCATCTACATTAGACATTGTTCTATATGTTCTTTCAAAAGCCTCTGGATTGCCTTTGAATCCATTTTCTTCAGCAATTTTCACATGCTTATTCGCATCCCAATATATATAATTTCCCATGAATATGCCCCGAAGTCCTACTTGTTCTATTGCATTGTCAGAAGGATATTGTGTCCATAATAAATCACGCCTAGTAAGTCCCTCTTTTCCAATAAAGTCTTCTGGTGTAAATCCTCTTAAAACATCTTCATGTCTGGCTCTTTTGGTAAACTCTGGCTTGTCATCCATTGAGTACTGGCCAGCTAAATCTGTAAACCCATGCTCTCCATAGATTATCAATGGTATATCGAATTTTTCCCCCACTTGAAAAGGAACTGTCCAAACTCCACAGTGAAAATGCCAACTCATATCCCCTGTCATCTCAAATCCAATTTTATTCATCTTAGCAATTACTTTTCTGCTAGGGGTATATACATAATGATCAATGCCTAATGAATTTCCAATATTTCTAAGGTTTTCTTCTCCTGTCTTACTGTAATTATGAGTATAGTAAGTAACTAAAAGTGGGTTAAGGCCGAGGTTTTTTATATACCATGCTTGGAAATGACTGTCCTTTCCGCCACTAACTGGAATAATACAATCATAATTGTTATCATTTTTGCTTTTATACTGGAACAATAGGCCCTTAAATTCCTCTTCTCTAGCCTCCCAATCAATCTCAAGTTTTTCATCATGAGTGATACATCCACTGCATACATTTTCGTCACTCATAGTCAAATTTACTGCAACTATTGGATAAGTGCATTTACTACAATATTTCATCTTTACTCCTTCAAATTAAACTCTTACATTAACCCCTGATTTTAACAAAAATTTCTTTGCATTGACTATACTTCTCTCGGTAAAGTGGAAAATATTACCAGCAGCTAGTGCTACATCTCTGTTCATCTTATGTCCATCAAGTAAGTGCTCAAAATCTCCAACACCGCCTAAGACAACTATTGGTATTTCCACCATTTTTTCAACATGTTTTACCAACTCTAAATCATAGCCATTGCCCCTTCCATCTTGATCAATTGATTGCAATAAAATCTCACCAGCACCCAAAGATACAACTAAAGCAATCCATTCATCAATAGTAAAATTTGTTGAATTTTTACCAAAATTTTTATACACCATCCAGGTACCATTTTCTTTTTTAACATCAATTGAAACTACAATGCATTGAGACCCAAACTCCCTAGAGGATTCTTTAATAAAGCTAGGGTTGTCAATTGCAATAGTATTGATTGAAATTTTATCAGCACCAGCAGCTAATCTTTTTCTAATGTCTTCTATAGATCTTATTCCCCCTCCAATTGTTAAGGGGACGCGGCAAATTTTTGATATTTGATTTATAACACTAATAATATCATTATCCTTATTACTGTTTTTAGAGATATTTGATGATGTTGAGCCTATAACACTATTACCTGTATCGGTATCATGTGACGATTCTCTACTGATATCTAAATATATAATTTCATCAGCTCTCCATTCAGAAAATCTTTCCACTTGATATATATAGTTTCCTGTAGATTGATGAAGAGTAAAGTTTCTACTGCGAACCAAAACTCCATTTTTTAATAAAAGAACTGGAATAATTCTAGTTTTTAACATTCACCCTGCTCTATAATTTAAAAAATTATCAATCAATCTTTGGCCTATATCGTGACTTTTCTCTGGGTGAAACTGAGTACCAAATATATTTTCACTTTCGATCATTGCTACAAATCCCCCTGCATAATCGCAAAGACCAGTTATTATTGTTTTATCCTCAGGAATTAAATGATAGCTATGTACAAAATAAAATACTAGATTCTCTGTAATATTTTTCGCAAGAGTAGAATTGCTTGTGGCGGATAGATTGTTCCAGCCCATATGGGGTAATTTTTCACTTTCTAGTTTTTTGTTCATTCTTTTAACCGCCCCCTTAACCCAACCCAAACCTTCACAATACTTAGATTCATGGCCGAATGAAGCTAAAAGCTGCATACCAAGACAAATCCCAAGAATAGGTTTCTTTTTTTTAATTACTTCGTGGTTAAGAATATCAATTAAATCATATTCTTGCAAATTCTTCATTCCACTATAAAAACTCCCAACTCCAGGAAGAATTAAGTGAGTAGCCTTCTCTATATCTGAATGATTATTTGAGATATTGACATTAAATCCCAAGGTCTTTATGGCATTATATACTGAAGTTATATTGCCTAATCCATAATCAATTATACATACTTGAGCAAAACCTTCTGCTGAGAAAAGATCCTTAGGCATTATCACCTCCGATAAAAAAAAATTCTGACCAGCGTAAAGTGTAGGCAACTTTTAAGAACACCAATCAGGCAATTGAAAAAAAGTTTAAAAAAGACTGAACCTTTGATTCATAATTATCCAAAGGACGTCTGTTAGTAAAGTAGTGCGAACCAACTTCAGCATTATTCCAATGATAAATAGTAGTAAGAAGTCCATAAAAGTACCTATAGTCGATTTTTATCTCACTGAACTTGTCATAGCCTATCTCATGATTTATTTCTAAAGGCTTCACTGAGCATTCTTTAGTATTAAGATCAAATCTACATTTTATTATTGAGTCTTTATCAAGAATTGAAAAGACGAAATGATACTCATCATCTAGTTCCGATTTATATTTTGCTTTAATTGCTGCAGCTTTTATAAGTCTCATAAAGTTGATTTTATCAATTGGAATAAAAATGTCTTTTTCATAGTCATATTTTTCATCTTTAACACTATCAATTCTTTGAGCTAGTTTGTTTTTATCATATAGTGCAGTACGTTCATTCTCTAAGATCTTTGTATTGAGATTAATGCTGCCTCCATTTGATAAAACGATTGCATTTTCATCTATTAATTTAATTTCAAATGCATCTGCAACACCCCTATAATCATTCAAATAGGACTGCTTTCCACCTAAAATATACTCGCCAGCAAACGGAAGATTAAAGCTAGCAACAAATTCTTTCGTATATCTTTTATACCGCTCAAAAAAAGAGTATTTCTTTTTGTCTGCTTCAGAAATGAGCATATCTTTCTGAGTTTCAAGATCAATATATGTTTGAGGATATGGGCCAGCACCCGTATAACCAAGAGCCAGTAAATCAATTTTATTTCCATTATTTTTAATGATAGCTTGAAGAGTATCTACGTGAGATTGATTGTATACACAATCATTAAGATTTAATAGAAGCTGTCCGGTGGTTACCTCTCTAATTATTAGAGCTGAGTCAACATCAGACGGACTACCCGTATCATTTTCTTCGATAAAAAGTTCAACTTTATCATTTCTAAAGTGCCTAGTAGGTATTAAATCTAACCCATCAGATTTACCTTTAAAGACCAGGTAATTAGGATCAAGATCAGGAATTAAAATTTTAACGTCACCAAACCTTCTAATTAACTCTTTTAAAAATGTGGGATCATAGTGATCAGGATGAATATGAGAAATATATATCAAGTCAGGTTTCGTAATATACTGAAATGGGTTTATTTTTGGAAACTGGTACCACGTTCCATCATATGCGCCATCTGTAAACCATGGGTCTGTCAAAATTTTAAACCCACCACAATTAACTTCAATGCATGCTGAATAAAGATATTTTACTTCCATAATTCGATTTCCTTATATTTTCATCTTAAATGTGAACAAAACCCACAGGCCAATATGACTGACTTTAAGAATACATTAACCCTATAAAAAGGACCTATCAAATGTTGTCTGGATTTACTCGATTGACTATTCACTAATCTATGGCAGACCTGGAATATAAATCGACATTAACTGCGGTGCCTAGGACAACATCCTTCAACATTTTTGAACCAATAACTTCGTTTATCATTTTTGGTGGAATTCCATAGCCAGGCCTAATACTTCGAACATCAGCCTTGGAGATTATCTGGCCGGCTTTCAGAGGACGCACAAAATAAAGTGATCGCCTAAATTTAATATTACTTAGCTCACTTGATTTGAGACCATAATCAACTTTTCCAAGCGCTTCCCATGCCGTTTTGGCGCCCACACATAGCCCTCTTAACTCTTCCGATTCCAGTGAAAAAGAATCATCAGGGCCACCACCATTACGATCAAGGGTTACGTGCTTTTCAATAATAGATGACCCCAATGCAACGCTGGCTATTGAAGTCGTGTTGTCAATGGTATGATCCGACAATCCAGTAACTAATCTAAACTTTTTTTGCATATCGACAAGTGTTATTAGATTATAGTCTCCAGCCGGAGCAGGATATCCACTCACACAATGTAGTATGGCCAATTCTTTACATCCTCCTCTTCGTGCAGCTTCGATTGCCTCTTGAATTTCTTCAACATCTGCCATACCCGTTGAGATAATCATGGGCTTTCCAGTTTGAGCCACATATTTAATTAAAGGAAGATCTACCACCTCAAAAGAAGCAATCTTGTATGCTGGCGTATTTAAGTCTTCTAATAGGTCGACAGCAGTTTTATCAAATGGGGAGCTGAATATTGTAATATCAACTTTTTTTGCATAATCAAATAATGGTTTATGCCACTCCCATGGCATAAATGCACCTTTATACAATTCATATAAACTTTGACCGTCCCACAACCCACCTTTAATCATGAATTCTGGTGTATTTATATCTATAGTGATTGTATCTGGGTGATAAGTTTGTAATTTAACCGCATCTGCCCCTGATGCTTTGGCCATATCAATAATTCTATAAGCATTATTGATATCACCGTTATGATTCGCTGACATTTCTGCAATAACATATGGCGAATAATCTTCGCCTATCTGCCTACCATTAATATTAATAAAATTACTCACTATAACTCCTGTAGTGCTAACTTTTTTTCCATACGCATGATTTCTTGGTGGATCGTTTTCTTAGTATCGATAAACTCAAAACCACATTTATTATAGAAGTTAATTGCTCTCTCATTACTTGAAAAAACCTCTAATTTAATTTTATTTACATTCAGTTTAATAAACGCATATTGACTTACAACGGCCTCTAGAAGCCTTCCAGACCCTCTTAACTTCAAGAAAGGATTGGTATAAATACCAAACTCTACTGAATTATGAAAATTTATTTCTGAAAAATTAATCGATCCAATAATGATATTTTTCTGTTTAACCAAAAAATAACGTCGATCCATATTACTTTCTAGACTTTTAATAAACTCACAATGCGTTTTTTTTGAAATTCTCTCTTGGTAATGCATCCACTTTTTTATTTGTGGATGATTACGCATATCGAGCGCCAAAACTTTGTCATCTACACTTAGATTAACATAGTTATATAGTTCAACCTCTCCAAATTCCTCTAAAAGAATTTTGCAGTCAGTCATCTTATTAGAAACTTTATAAACCCCCATACCATCACAAATCTGTGAAGCAGTAACGCCAACATCTTTCAGCCACTCATTTGAACTTTCCAATAACTGACTAATCTCATTAACCTTAGTTACTAGCTGAACTGCATCATGTTGTTCTAGAATTTTAGCCAAAAAAATTTGATTTTCTGCAACAACTATTTGAATAGTTGCCAAACCCAGGCTGCACCTCTCCCAGGTAGTGGCGCCAGCTGCACCAATTGCAATATCAGCATTCGCCATAATTTCAGCCATATTGTCTACATCGACTTTAACTTCTGTCTTGTAAGGTAGTGAAATCGCCTTGGACTTAACACTCTCAAGACAAGGTGCAGAACTTCCCATCACAATAGTAATATTGACATCAGTTGGTAAAGTACAAGTTTTCAGCTCATCTAAAACTTGCCCGGTAAAATCATCAACGTCAACACCACCCATATTAATAAGTAATTGTTTAAACTCTGGCTTGCTACGGCGCTCCAAACTATATGTCCTCCATTTGGCAAATTCAGGCCTAAGTAGTGCGTATTGTGATCCTAATAATAACTGACAATCTTTGGGGACGAGCTCCGAATAATCCTCTTGTTGGCGGCCAAATGTTTGATCAAGTAAAATATCACATTGGTGCTTTCGATCTGCTAAATCATCAATCACCATTAATTTTTCACAATAAGGTTTCAGTCTATTCTGCCAGTCTGCATCTAAGGCATAATGATCAACAATCAGCCAGTCAGTTTGGTTAGTCTTTAGTATATCAATACAAGCACTGGCATCCTGTTGTTGAGTTGCTCCTAGCCAATGAGAGTGTGCTAATTTATTGGCAACTTCAAGCTCCTCTAAAATCCCTAACTTATAAATATTAAACCCAATTGAGTAAATCTTGTCTATCAAGCTACCCTTATGTTGTCGACAAATAAATTCAACATTTGCTCCATTTTCTTTTAGCACTTGAGCCAGGGTCAGGCAACGCATCACATGGCCTGTACCCATTGTAAGTGAAGCATCTACGCGAAATACAACTTTCAATCTATATCCCCACTTTTCTTTAACACCTGATACATTAATTCTGCAAACTTCCAATCCTCTAGTGTGTCTATGTCTTGAACTAGTTGTCGTGGCAGAATATACGGAGTAGCACTCTTTGAAAAGAGTAGCTGTTTCTGTTTAAAAGCTTCCACTTTACCCCAGTAAAATTGACCCGCATCATGATAAGATTCTTCCAGGTCTTGTGATCGTGTTTCAAGGTGTTTAGGATAGAACATTTCAATTCGATTTTCTGCTGTAACCTTAATCGCTCTTTGAATAGGGAATGCAAAACTAGTTACTGTAAAACAATAGTCTGCTTGTGTACGCTGCATTTGTTCGTAAGCCTTTTTAATTGCACCAGCTCTTACAAAAGGAGCGGTAGCATAAAGGCAACATACTTCGGATGGCGACTGCCCTTGATTATCAAGCCACTCTATTGCATGCTTAATAACAGGTAGGGTGCCGGCATAATCATTAGATAATTCATCAGGACGCACAAAAGGTACGGTTGCGCCAAAAGATTTTGCTACTTCAGCTATTTCAGTATCATCGGTTGATACAATCACTTGATCAAAACACTGAGAGTCTAAGGCGGCTCTAATAGAATAGCCAATCATCGATTGACCACAAAAACTTTTAATATTTTTACGGGGAATACGTTTACTCCCTCCACGTGCTGGAATCACACACAGTCTCATACTAAAACCTTTTTCAATACATTTACCACTTCATCTTGCATTTTAATAGTTAATCCTTGAAACATTGGAATGCTAATCGTACTTTCATAATAGCTTTCAGCATTAGGATAGTCACCCTTTTTAAACCCCATATTTTCATAATAAGGCTGTGTGTGCACCGGAATATAATGAACGCTTACACCAATATTATTTTTTCGTAATGCCTCGAAAATCTCTTTTCTCGTGCTTCTCAACTTATTTGTTTTGATTTGAATAGGATATAGATGTAATGCGGAATAACTATTTAAATCTTGAAATGGTAAAGTGATGGGCAGACCTTTCAACAACTCATCATATCTTATTTGACGTTTATGGCGCAAAGCCACAAACTCATCCAATCTCTCCATTTGAGATATACCCAATGCCGCCTGTAACTCAATCATTCGATAGTTAAATCCTAAATCAATCTGCTGATAATACCAACTGCCTTCGGATACTTTGGTCATTAACTTTGGATCACGAGTTACTCCATGACTTCGGAATAGTTGCATATTCCTCAAAAGCTCCTTATCATTTGTTGTTGCAAGTCCGCCCTCAGCTGTTGTTATAATCTTAACTGGATGAAAACTAAATACAGTAATATCAGAATATTTACAGCTACCAATTGGCCGATCTAGATACTTTCCTCCAATCGCATGAGAGGCATCTTCAATAATCTTAAATCCATATTCCTTACTAAGGGAATAAATTTTCACCATATCACAAGATTGACCAGCAAAATGAACAGGGATAACAATCTTGGGTAATTTGTTATCTTGCTTAGCTTGAATTAACTTTTTTTCTAATTCTTTAGTAGATAAGTTATAAGTTTTCGGATCGATATCAACAAAATCAACTTTTGCGCCACAATACAAGCCACAATTTGCTGAAGCTACAAAAGTATTAGGGGAAGTCCATAGATAGTCACCCTCTCCAAGCCCTAATGCCAAGCAAGCAATATGCAATGCAGAGGTCGCACTATTAACAGCAACTCCAAACTTTGATCCACAATAAGCTGAAACTATTTTTTCAAATAAAGGCACTTGAGGGCCTTGCGTTAGAAAGTCAGATTGCAAAACTCTGACGACTGAATCTATATCATTTTGACTAATAAGTTGTTTTCCATAAGGAATCACTTCTACACTATTCCTATTTTATTACGATTTTCTTTTATCCACTCTTTCAGTTCAGATATAGTCATCCACTCTTTATTATTATTTGAGCAATACGTAAAATCTGGATTAACTTTTTTACCATCCAGTATTCTATCTTCATCATCCCACCATTCGTTGATAGAAGGCAAGATCTTAAAATGTCCAGGATATTCATAAGTAAAAAGTGCATCTTCCAGCCCAATCATTTGCTCATGAAGCTTTTCACCTGGTCTAATACCTACCTCTTCTTGCTTAGCATTATTAGAAACGGCAAGAGCAACATCTGTAATTTTCATGGAAGGGATTTTTTTGACATAAATTTCACCGCCCTTCATGTCATCAAAAGCATGCCAAATTAGTTGAACAGATTCTTCTAGAGAAATCATAAATCGAGTCATTCGTTTATCTGTAATTGGCAAAATACCATCCTTTTCAATTGATCTAAAAAATGGAATAACAGAGCCACGAGAGCCCATGACATTGCCATATCTTACAACTGAAAAACTTGTATTATGACTACCAGTATATGAATTTCCAGATATGAAAAGCCTATCAGAAGTTAACTTGGTTGCTCCATATAAATTTGCAGGGCTACTTGCTTTATCAGTAGATAGGGCTACTATTTGTTTGACACGTTTATCGATACATGCATCAATAAGATTCATTGCACCTATTACATTAGTTTTTACACATTCAAAAGGGTCATACTCTGCAGTTGGAACAATTTTAGTTGCTGCAGCATGGACTACGAAGTCAATACCATCTAACACTCTGTATAGCCTATCTTTGTCGCGTACATCTCCAATCATAAAACGAACACGAGGATCATTCTTGAATAGTTTAGCCATTTCCCATTGCTTCATCTCATCTCGAGAAAATACAACAATCTTTTCTGGGTTATATTTTTCAAGTGTCATAGGTATGAATGCATGCCCAAACGACCCTGTTCCGCCAGTTATTAATATCGATGAATTAGTTAACATTTCTAATGCCCTTTTATTTGTTATACATAAAAATTTTTATACCAAACAGAAAAATTCTCAATACCCTTTTTTACACTGGTACTAGGCTTATAACCAAACTGATGCTCCAAGTCATCCACATCAGCATAAGTATTTGGCACATCTCCAAGTTGAAGTGGTAGTAACTCTTTTTTTGCTTTCTTGCCTAACGAGGCTTCTAGGGCCTCAATATAATCCATTAGCTCTACTGGATTATTATTACCGATATTATAAACTCTATATGGTGCTGAAGAGGTTGCAGGATCTGGATTATTACTATCCCAATCTTGGCATGATGATGCAGGCTTGTCTAATATTCTAGTTATGCCTTCGATAATATCATCAATATAAGTAAAATCCCTTTGATGTTTGCCATAGTTAAATACTTTAATAGGCTCATCATTTATAATAGCCCTAGCGAACTTTTGGAGAGCCATATCTGGCCTATCATATGGACCATACACAGTAAAAAATCTTAGGCCAGTAGTCGGAAGGCTATAGAGATGCGAGTATGAGTGAGCCATTAGCTCATTAGCCTTCTTGGTAGCAGCATATAAACTTACTGGGTGATCCACAGAATCATGAGTTGAAAATGGTTGCTTGGTGTTAAGTCCATAAGTAGAACTTGATGAAGCATATACAAGGTGTCCAACCTTATTATGCCTACAACCTTCGAGTATATTAGCAAAACCTACTAAATTAGAATCAATGTATGCAAGTGGGTTCTCAATAGAGTATCTTACTCCTGCTTGCGCAGCAAGATTAACAACACCTTCAAATTGATGCTCTGCGAAAAGCTTAGACATACCAATCCTGTCTTCAAGATTCATTCTAATATGAAAATAGTTTGGATGGTCAATATGACGATATAGACGCGCTTCCTTTAAGGCTGGATCATAATAGTCATTGTGATTATCAATACCTATAACTTCATCGCCTCTGTCAAGTAATCTAATGGAGAGTGCTGAGCCAATAAATCCTGCAGAGCCTGTTACTAATATTTTCATAATTATTTATGTATCTAATTCCAAAATACAATTTTTAAGTAATTTTTCCATTTATAGGTTTTAATTTTATATGCTTTACATATTTTATTTGTATTAATTTATTTGCTATTAATTGAAAAATTACTATATTAATATTAGATATATTTGTAATAATACTTTTAAAATAATTAATTATTATTTATCTCCTTTCAGTGTTTATTTAATTATGCTAATTAATGATGCACTATAATTAAGAAAATTTTAATAAACTATGATGTATAACAATATAAATTTTAATAAAAAAACTATTCTTATAACTGGTGGAGCTGGTTTTATTGGTAGTAACTTAGCTTTCTATTTTCAAGAAAACTTCCCACATTCAAAAATTATTGTATTTGACTGCTTTAGAAGTGATGAGATTTTCCCTAATGGCAATCTAAAAAGCTTTGGACATTACAAAAACTTGATTGGATTTAAAGGTGATATTATCTGTGGCAATATTAATAATCAAGCTGAATTAGCTTTATTGGGTGATTACAAATTTGATTTTATTTTTCACCACGCAGCAATTTCTGACACTCGTGTTTATGATCAAGAAATTATAATGAAAACAAATGTCAATTCTTTTTATGATTTATTAGCAATAGCAAAAAAAAATGGGGCTATTATGGTTTATGCAAGTTCAGCAGCTACATATGGCAATCTTCCCAGCCCCCAGACTGTTGGGAAAGAAAATCCTGAAAATCCTTATGGATTTAGTAAACTTTTAATGGATCAGATTGCAACCCGATACTCTAACGAAAATCCTAATATGACTATAGTTGGTCTAAGGTTTTTTAATGTATACGGAAATAGAGAATTTTATAAAGCCAAAACTTCATCCATGGTTATCCAGCTAGCTCATCAGATATTAAGTGGGGAAAATCCACGCCTTTTTGACAATTCCGATCAAATATTTCGTGACTTGATATTTATTGAAGATGTTATTCAAGCAAATATTAAAGCCTGTAGTGCGTTAAAAAATGGTGTTTACAATATAGGCACTTCCATTCCAAAGAGCTTTAAAGATATCGCAGACATTCTTCAAAAAGAGCTTGGAACTGATTTAAATATAAACTATTTTACTAATCCTTACAGTGGCTATCAATCTAATACAGAAGCAGACATAACTATCTCACAAAAAAACATGGACTTTAAACCTAATTTTTCTCTTAAAGATGGAATTAAAGCCTATTTGCCAGAAATCAAAAGACTACATGGTGAAAAATACTCATGATTAAATTTCAAGATAAATTGCCAAAAATACTTGTTATTGGTGATCTTATAATTGATTATTATTTATTAGGCTCGTCCACTCGAATCTCACCTGAATCTCCTGTACCAATAATAGATGTTACAAATGAAAATACTCTTCTTGGAGGTGCCGGTAACGTAATAAATAACCTAAGGTCTCTAGGTTCAGAAGTTGATATCATAAGTGTTTTAGGAGATTGTAATAATTCTCGAGGATTAATAAACTTATTAAAAGAAATTAACATAAATACAAAATATTTAATTATTGAAGAAGGACGAATAGCCTCTAAAAAAACTAGAATTATTGTTTCCAAACAACAAGTAGTTAGATATGATCGCGAAAGTTCAAATGAAATCAGCAATGTCTCACAAAATACCATTCTTAATATTTTTAAAAAGATTATATCTAACTATGAGATTATCATTCTATCTGACTATGGGAAAGGAGTATTAACAACTGAATTAACTCAATCTTTAATTAGTACTGCTAAAAATTATGGGAAAAAAGTTTTAGTTGATCCAAAAGGTCACGATTACACTAAATACAAAGGAGCATATTTATTAACTCCTAATAAAAAAGAAGCAAGTGAATCTTCAAATATTAATATTATTGATAATGACAGTCTAATTAGGGCAATTACTGTACTTAAATCAAAATTAAAACTAGATGTTTCAATTATTACTCTTAGTGAAGATGGAGTAGCTGTTTATGATAATAAGTTTCGTATTCATCCAACTATTGCAAGAGAGGTTTTTGATGTAACTGGTGCTGGTGATACAATAATTGCTTCACTAGGTTTTTGCCTTGCATGTGGGCTAAATATTGATGAAGCATTGGAATTTGCTAATCTTGCAGCAGCTGTAGTAGTAGGTAAGATTGGAAGTGCTACAGCAACTCATGATGAAATAAATGAATATGCATCAAGCATTAATCAGTCTTCGAGTAAGGAACATATTAAAACGTTTAAAGAAATTAGCGTTCTTGCAGAAAACTTAAAATCAAAAGGTAAGAGGATTGTCTTTACTAATGGATGTTTTGATTTAATTCATATGGGCCATATAAGTTATTTAGAATCTGCTAAAAGCCTTGGGGATACTTTAATTGTAGGATTAAATTCTGATAGATCAGTTGCCACATTAAAAGGAAAAGAACTCCCTATTAATATGCAAGAAGATAGATCATATATTCTAGCTGCAATTGAAGTAGTTGATTACGTAGTAGTTTTTGATGAAGATACCCCATATAATTTAATTAATGCAATTAAACCAAATATCTTAGTAAAAGGGGGTGATTATGAAGGTAAAAAAATTGTGGGACAAGATATTGTTGATGAAGTTAAATTGATTAAGTTTATTCCAGGCAAAAGCTCTTCTTTAATTATAAATAAAATACAAAAACTTAAATCATTATGAAATCAATAATACAATTTGAGTTTAGTGAGCATTTAGTAACTTTGCAAGAAACAATAAAAATTATCTCTCAGCCACTGGAAGAAGCAGCCAGAATATGTATTGAATGTTTGAATAATAATGGAAAAATTATTTTTTTTGGGAATGGAGGAAGTGCAGCTGATGCTCAACATCTTGCTGCAGAATTAGTTAGCAGATATAAGACAGAGCGAAAAGGTTTAGGGGCTATCTCTCTTACAACAGACACTTCTATAATAACAGCTATTGGAAATGACTATGGATTCGATCGAATTTTTTCGCGTCAACTTGAAGCACTTGCTAATCCTGGAGATGTAGTCATAGGTATTAGTACTGGAGGAACAAGTACTAATGTTTTAAATGGATTAAAAGCCTCTATTGAACTGAATTGTAAAACAATTGGCTTTAGTGGCAGGGGTGGAGGTGATTTTAATAATCTTTGTGAGGTCAATATCATTGTCCCTTCTAAAGACACACCAAGAATACAAGAAATGCATATCTTGATTGGTCATATTCTCTGCCATCTTATTGAGCAAGCATTTACAAATAATTAAATAATAGAATTCACTGCATCTAAAACATCAATTGATTTAATTGATTTCATACAATTATGATGCTTAAGTGGACATTTTCTTTTCATACAGGGTTGACATTCTAAGTTTTTCTTGACAATTAAGCTCTTTTCGTTCATCCATTGAGAGGTCTCTTTGTCTTCAGTTGGTCCAAAAATTGCTACTGTTGGAATTTTAAAAGCTGCTGCTATGTGCATTGGACCACTATCACCAGTTATAAATAAATCAAGGTTTGCAATTTTACTAATTAGCTCATTGATAGAAGTTTTAGCAGATATATTTTTATAGTTACTTACGCCTTTTTCAATTAAAAACCTCTCAATATCTTTTGCGATATTAGTTTCTTTAGGGCCACCAAAAATAATAATGTCGTAATAATTAGATAGTTGAGCAGCAACATCTGCAAACTCTTTTGGATACCATCTTTTTGCGCTTCCATAAGATGAGCCAGGATTAATTCCCAATAATTTATTTTTCGTTCCTTTACTTTGCTTTTGAATATTTATTCTTAATTGACCTGGAGTGGAGTTAATATTTATACAATTATTAATAAAATTACTATATTTCTCTACTTGATGACCTGTAATAAAATTATTTTTATTAAACTGGTACTTTTTTTTAGAAGAAACATAAAATTTTATAAATTTTGATCGATAAGAGCCCCTAAAAGAAATAAAAATATCAAATTTACCAAAACTTTTTATAGTTTTATATAAATTGAGATAATTTTTATCCAAGACATATGTTTTAGTTACTTTTGGATGATTTTTTAAAGCATTAACAGCAGGTATAGAGCCTAATAGTGTAACTTCACAATCGTTAAAAAAAATTACCAAATTTTCAATTGCTGGGGTCGTCATAACTGCATCACCAAGCCATGTAGGAAGTTCAATAAGGATCTTCATTAAATCAATTTGAAATGTTTTTTACTTAAATCAATCCCAAAAATCTTTTCAAATCGCATCATCATTCGGTGTTTTTTTTGTTTTTTAGTTAATGAGTAATTAGCATCCGCCTCATAAATACCAATTTCATTAGAAAGCCAATCTTGCATAATTTTAGGATGAGAGCCTTTAAACTCCTTAATAATTAATTGATCCATTTGAGTATAATCAATTTTAACTGGGTCTTTACCCCAATACTTCTGAACTTTGCTACTTTTAAGACTCATCTGCTCTTCACTTCTAATCCATCCATAATGGTAGCATGTTACTCCAGTTTTTTTTGCTCTAGGATACCTACCTTTTTTATTAGAGTCTAATACAAGCCAAAAAAGCCCATCTGGAGCATAATTTCTAATTGAGTTTTTTATAATTCTAGCTTCTGAGCGATACCATCCAGGAGAATCTAGTAGGCTATTAGAATTTCCATAAAAATGTTTAAAGTCAAAAACAAGAGCTTCAACATTAGAGTCATTCAAATTTAATTCCATTGATTTTGTTATCTGTTTTAAATCGCTCTCATGATAAACCTCATCACCTTCAATATAAAAAGCCCAATCACCTGTGCAATTAAATTGTGCGATCATTTTTTGCTGACCATAGACATATCCACGATCTTTCATTGATTCATTCCATTTTGACTGAATAATTCTTATTTTTTCATCACTAATGGACTGAATCATCTCTAAAGTATCATCCTCACTATCTCCTACATTGATAATAAACTCATCCACAATTGGAAGAATTGACTGGATTGATTGTAAAAATGGATAGCCCAGTATCTGACCATTTTTTATAAATGTAAAGCCACTAACTTTCATGATTTTCTATTGAGTTCATTCCATTTACACTCCATTTAATATTATTATTTATTGCATTGTGCAATATTTCATTATTCCTATTCAATGATTTTCTAGAGTTTTCATTGTGCCATAAATGAAATTGAATCATATTAAAACGAATATTTTTTCTCCTAACTCCGCTATTAATTAATCGAACAACAAATTCACTATCCTCTCTTCCCCACCCTTCAAATTCATTATTAAATCCATTTATATTTATACAGTCTTTTCTATAGAAGGCCATATTACAAGACCTAATACTTCGCAAATGATTCTTTTTATTTGAAAATATTAAAGAAAGTAATTTCGAATGAATTGAATTTTTTCTATTCTTTATTCCTTTTGAAAGAAATGAGAAATTGACAATTCTATTATCAAAAACTTTTTTAGTTTGCTTTTCAGACAATAAAGCTCTTGAACCTTGAACAAAAAATCCAAGCTCAGCTGCAGCAATATGATCTTGAATAAATTGTCGGTGTAACAGCATATCCCCGTCAATCAAAATAATATAATCTCCAGATGATCTCAATATAGCTTTATTTCTAGATCTAGATGCCCTAAACCCCTTATCTTCTTGCCATGAATGAATAATATTTAAATTAGAATCTTTAATAATTTTTGTAATTAAATCTTTTGTTTCTTTATTACTCCCATCATCAGCAATAATAACTTGATCTGGAAAAATAGTTTGTAGCTTAATACTTTCAATTACTAGTAATAAAGACTCAGGCCAATTATAAGTGGTGATAATTAGAGTAAGTTTCATTAGCTACTGAGTTATTAGATAAAATATAAGAATAAATTATAAGCCATTTATTGTTTTAAAGACTTGATTGAAAAAAAATTAACATTTTTAATTTTTTTAACTAAATTTACTTTATGAAAATTTCTGTTTATATTATTGCATTTAACGAAGTTGAAAAAATACATGACTGTATTAATAGCATCTTATGGGCTGATGAAATCATATTAGTAGATTCATATAGCTCGGATGGGACAAGTGAATTAGCCATGCAACTTGGTGCAAAAGTAATACACATTCCCTTTAAAGGCTATGGTGATTTGAGAAACCAAGCAATAACTCACTGTAATGGTGAATGGATCTTTAGCCTTGATTCAGATGAGAGATGCACAGTAGAAGTTCGTGATGAAATTCTTCAACTTATTAGTAATCCTCCTTTAGAAATATACCGCGTTCCAAGAAAGAATTTTTTTATGGGGAAATGGATTAAACATTCTGGCTGGTATCCAAACTTCAGACAACCTCAACTTTTTAAAAATAATAAAATGAGCTACACTATGGATTCTGTTCACGAAGGGTATATTAGTCATAGTGATAAAGAAGTTGGAACTATTAAGAATACTATTTGGCAATTTCCATTCAAAAATACTGAGGAAGTGATGCATAAAGCTAATCGCTATTCAAGTCTAGGAGTTTCAAAATTACATAAAAGAGGCGTTAAGGGAAATGTTTTAAAAGCATTTCTGCATGGCCTATGGTCTTTTATTAAACATTACATATTCAAGCTTGGCTTCCTAGATGGAGGGCCAGGATTTGTTATTGCATTTGGAAACTTTGAAGGAACTTTTTATAGGTATATTAAACTAACTGAAGCGCAAAATAACTGGGAAACCCCTAAAACTAATCCAATTAAAAAACCAAAGAAATGATAACACCAGTAATTTTATCCGGAGGAAGTGGAACAAGGCTATGGCCACTTTCTAGAAAGCATTATCCAAAACAATTTTTAAACCTTGTTAATGATACGACTTTATTTCAAGATACTATCATAAGATTACCAAAAATCGCATCCGAACCTCTAATTATTTGCAATGAAGAACATCGATTTATTGTTGCTGAACAGCTTCGTCAAATAGATTCTGAAAATAAAGGAGTTATTTTAGAGCCCACAGGTAAAAATACTGCTCCAGCAATTGCTTTAGCTGCAATAAGCTTACTAAAAGAAAATGAAGACCCTGTTCTTTTGATTTTGTCTGCAGACCATCTAATAGAAGATATTAATGAATTTCACAATTCAATTGAGATTGCAAATAAAATAGCTGAACAAGGAAAAATAGTAAGCCTAGGTGTTATGCCTTCCAGTCCAGAAACTGGATATGGATATATAAAGGTTTTAAATACTAAGATTAACGATTCATATGATATTATTTCATTTACGGAAAAACCTGATACTTCAACTGCGCAACAATATATAGAATCTGGGAACTACTTTTGGAATTGTGGCATATTTTTGGTTAAATCTTCAGTTTATTTAAGTGAACTAAAAAAATATGAGCCTGAGATATATACAATTTGTAAAAAATCATATAAAGAAACTCACAAAGATATTGACTTTATTCGCGTAGATAAAAAAGAATTTTCCCAATGCCCAGATAAATCAATTGACCATGCCATTATGGAGAAAACTAGTATTGGTGTAGTTGTTCCATTTATGGGGAATTGGAGTGATATTGGCTCATGGGAGGCATTATGGGATTCCAAATTAAAAGATGAAAGCAATAATGTTATTGAAGGTGATGTAATCCTCAATCAAGTTCAAAACTCTTACATTCATAGCTCTAATCGCCTTATAACAGTCAATGATATTTCTGATATTGTAATTATTGATACTCAAGATGCTTTATTAGTCTCTAGCAAGAGAAACTCTCAAGATATAAAAAATATTGTAAAAAAACTCAAAAATGCAAATAGAAGTGAGCCTGATAGTCATCGAAAAGTTTATAGGCCATGGGGCTATTATGATTCTATAGATCTTGGTAAAGGCTTTCAAGTAAAACGTATACTTGTTAATCCAGGCGCTAAATTATCCTTACAAAAACATAGAAAAAGAGCTGAACACTGGGTAGTTGTTAAGGGAATCGCTTCAATTACATGTGGCCAGAAAATTTTTAAATTACAAGAAAGCCAATCAACATTCATACCTAAAGGCGAAATTCATAGACTAGAAAATCACGAAAAAAAACCTCTGGAAATCATTGAAATACAAACTGGGGATTATTTGGGTGAAGATGATATTATTCGATTAGAAGATAACTATCAAAGAAGTTAATTACCATAAATTAAATATTTTCACCCGATCTTCTATCTCAGTAATCTGTCAATACTTTTACCAAAAATAAATGAGGTGGTGTCCTGTAATTAATTAGTATTCTTAGCAACTTATAACTATTTGATGGAGTATTAACTCCTCCTCTAAAAATTGAAGCTTTAAACTTGCTCACAAGTTCCACCCTACAACACTAATCTCATTTTGAGATTTTTGCTTTGAATTTGAGCTAAGTCCACATGAGTTTTAGTGTTAGCTCCAATATCCATCCTAAGACTTCCTTCTATCATTTTCAACTGCACTCATAGATTTTTTTCCTGAAATTAATGCATACAAGACACTTCGCAAGTTTATAATCTTATCAATAAAAATTCCATTGAAATTATCAGATTATATTGAAGTGCTAGAAAAACTCTCTTGGCATTAAATCAAAAACAAGTTACTTCCATTGCAGCCTGGGGGCGTTCTAGATACTTATACAGATGTTAATGATTTTGTTGAAGAATTTGGTTATAAGCCTTTAATAAATGTCCAGCAAGGGGTTTACAACTTTGTTAGGTGGTACAAGGAGTATCATGATGTACAAAAAGTTGTTAGTCACAGGTTGAGCAGGATTTATAGGCTCTGCTGGAATCTGTCATATTATTAATGTAGATAATTTTAGAAAATAAAAAATGAGTAAAAATGCTATCACGTAATTTTAAACCTGAAAATGAATACGATTTAATTAGATTAGGTAAGAGTAATGATGGGGGGTATCTAATTGAAAGAGAGTCTGTTAAGAATGTTAATAGTTTAATAAGTATGGGTATTTCAACTGACTGGTCTTTTGAGAAGGATTTTTTTGATATTAACAAAGTCCCTATCAATGCCTATGATCATACAGTAAATAATTCTTTTTGGTTTAGGTACATACGTCGATCAATCATAAACTTTTTTACTTTTAGATGCGGGTTTAAAAAGTTATCTAGTAATATTTTTCTTTACATGGACTACAAAAGTTTTTTTCAGCATGACCGCTTACATTATAAGAGGAAAATCGGGTTAAAATCAAAAAACGAGACAACATTAACTGACTGCCTCAAAGAGGATAATATGAATGCCCCATTCTTCCTTAAAATTGACATAGAGGGAGGCGAGTATAGAATATTGGAACAATTAATATCTAGTTCAAAGGAAATCAATGGCTTGGCTATTGAATTTCATGATGTAGATATACATAAACATCGGATAGAAGAGTTTATAAGGTTGTTTGAATTGACTCTTGTTCATATACACCCGAATAATTATGGAGGTATTGACAATAACGGAGATCCATTAGTTATAGAGATGACTTTTTGTAGAAATCCGACAATAATATCTAAAGATTCTACTTTGCCTCATAAGTTAGATGAGGCGAACAACCCTAGTATATCTGATATAAAACTATCTATTTCTAAATAATTCAATACTTTTTATTTTGGTGCAGTTTTGAAAATTTATTTCATTGTTTCAAACCTAACATATGGAGGCATCCATAGAGTTGTCTCAAGCTTATCTGAAGAGCTTGAAAAGAATGGTAATGATGTTAGTGTTTTGTGTAACGCACCTAATTATTCATTTTTTAAGTTGAAGTATTCTATAAATGATGCACCATTATTTAAACGGTTATATAGGTATGGTTACATAATTTTTAAAATGGTATTAATTGAGATTTTTGGACGTTTCGTATACAAGAAAAAATTATCAAAAATGTACAAGGTAAACTCTGATTACTATACTTTTTTGAAGCGTCCAAAATTAGACTTTAATACAATCTATATTTTTTCTAATAATTGGTATCAATTTTACGAATTTTATGAACATTTTTTAAAAAGTAATAATTCATATTTACTACTTCATCACCCTGAATATGCGCATCTTAAGTCTCATTACAAAGATCAGGTTGATGATGTTTATAGAAATAACAACATAAACAAAATAACAGTTAGTGGCGCTACAAAAAAAGAGTTTTATGACTTGGGGTGTGAAATCAATACAATCTTGAGATTAGGGGTTGATCATACAATATTTAATAATAATTTAGACTTGAAGAATAATGTAATTCATATTCTATTGTATTTTAGTTTGGAGCCTAGAAAAAATGGTGCTAACGGACTAAAGGCTTTAGAAAAAATCAAAAGCGAACACAGTAATTTAAAATTTTCAATTATAGGTGATAACATTGATGATTTTCCAGATTGGTGTGATACTTATAATTCATTGTCTGATATAGACTTATCTAGACTTTATCAAAGTGTTGACATTTTTATATATCCTAGTTTATATGAGGGATTTGGCTTACCACCCCTTGAGGCTATGGCATGTTCAACAGCAGTAATAGCCTCACAGACAGGCGAGGCAAAAAATTATGCCGTACACAAGGATAATGTTATGCTTATAGACAAAGGTGATCCAAGTGAAATTGCATTGCTAGTCAATGAATTAATTTCTGATAATATTCTTGTTAATAAATTAAAGAAAAATGCAAGATTAATTAGTGAGAAATACACATGGAGACAAAGTGCAAATCATTTTGAAAGTAAGCTTATTAGCAATTTTCAAAAAAATATAAATTTTGATTAAACAAAACTATGAAAATAAAAAATATAATGGTTCTTTATAATGAAAAAGATTGTAATATTTTTTTAAATTCTAATTTAATTACCAGTCATGTTTTAGCGTTAACTCCTGATGCGTTTAGTTGTATTGATGGGATGCATAGTAATATTATAAGATCAAATGATCAATTCCTTAATTCAGACCATGAAACTGTTGTTAGTCGAGTTCAAAAAGTAGAATCCAGTAGTTGCATGATTAATCTCTTACAAAAAATAAAAAAAGAATGTGAGAGGGAGACTTTTGTTTTTAGACTTCATTTTTTTTTAGGCATGTGTGAAAGAATGCTAATTACAATTCCAAACGCCTCTAGATACCATTATGTAGATAATAGCTCAATTTATATGTGCAAGTCAAAAAAAGAGTTTTTTTTAAAAATAATAAAAAAAATTATTGGTGATGGTGTGCATTTGTCAAATATGAAATGTAGTACTAAGTTTACTCCCTTTAAAGGTTTTATTGAATTTGTAAATAAAATTTCACTTAAATTGATAAAAAACAAGGATATTGTTATTTATACTGGAAATCACTATGGCATGTCAAATTTAATTAAAAATTATAAGAATCATAACAATAAGTTAGTTTTTATTAGATTTAGAGGTACTAGTAATAATTATAAAGACATTTTGGCAGTTTTTTACACATTGATAAGTATTTTCCTAAAAAGAAGAGAAATATCATTTACCGTTGCCCCTGAAATTGAGACAAACAGTATTGAAGCCAGTGATTTATTAAATTGTATTGAGTCAAACTCTATGAAAGACGCTGTTGATTTTTTTTATCAAGAGAGGTTAATTGAACATATGCAAACTACAAAAGGGCTTTACTGTAGTTTAACTAGAATAATAAAATCCATAAAGCCTTCGTTCCTCATTGCTCATGAGATGAAGTCAAATTTAAATGCAGCTTTAGCAGATGTATTTAATAGTTTAGATATAGACTCTTATCTTTTGTCACATGGAACCCATGTTTGTAGTAAAAATAATCGATATTGCAATTATGAACAAAAGTCCATGTCTAGAGGTATTTTGGCAAGTAGTATGTCAAAATACAATATTATTCAATCTTTAATATCACTCAAGGCAGCAGAATCGTTTTATCCTGGATTTAAACATGTATCTTTCAAACCTGTTATGTGGGGTTATTCAACCAAAATAAGATTTAAAAATAATAAAAAAATTGTAAAAATTGTTTATGCAGGTACTTTCAGACCATTCCAGGGGTTTAGGCCCTGGATATTTGAGACATCAGATGAGTTTTATGACAGTATAAAGGAATTAATTAATATTGTTTCTGGAATTGATGATGTTTTCCTGACAATAAGGCTTAGGGATATTTCAGAATGCAGAGTAGATTTAATCCATTCACTTGCAGACTTAGCTGATAATGTAAAAGTAAAAACTGATGGGAATTTTCTAGATGATCTTTGTGATTCAGATGCTTTAGTGTCAAATCAATCTACAACTATTGAAGAAGCATTTAATTACAATAAGCCAGTTATTTTATGGGGGTCCGGTGGTAGATATTCACATACTAATGAAAATATTATTAATAATAAAACTATCGGTTGTCATAACAAAGAAATATTAAGAGACGAAATTATAAATTTGAAAAATGATAAGTTAAACTCATATGGCAATGATGCCTCATTATCTAAAGAGTTTGAGGTTAAATCAGGTGTGGATGATTTTGTTAAATTTACCTTAAAAAATGCTAATATTTTATGATTTAGACTGCACGTTAAGAGAAGGGTTTATTTTAATCAATGGGATTTGACTTCAACTTAGTAAAAAAATACAGGTAATTTACAATTCTGGAATCAATGTTATTTAGGAAAAAATAAAGTTTTAGTTCGTTTAATTTTATTTATGTATTTATGCAATGAGTAATTTTGGTGAAGACGACATTATTAGACTAGAAGACCATTATAAGAGAAGTTAATTTAAAATCACTTTTTAAACCGCCGATCTTCATAATTAGTCAATAATTTTACTAAAAAAAGATGAGGCAAAGTATGGTGTGTTATTGGAATTCTAGGTAGCTCTAAATTTTTTGAATTTGATTGCGCCCTTCCCCGATTCATTGAAGTTGCAGTTGAGAATCCAGCGTTTTTAACTAATTTTACTGAACTATCATTGTAACGTCCATAAGGATAACAAAAATCTTGGACTTTCAAGTTATATAAAGTTTCAAGCTCATTTTTGCACTCTTCAATTTCTTGTTTTGCTTGAGCTTCACTTAACCTAGTCAAGTCTGGATGAGTTAACGTATGAGCACCAATTTCCATTCCAAGATTCATCCATTCTTGAATTTCATTATGATTCATCAAGGGGCTTTGAGTAATTCCCTGAGGACTGTCCCAACTATTAGATAAGCCAATTCTTTGACTTACTAAATAGCATGTAGCACTAAAGTTATTTTTTAACAATATTGGGGCAGCATTGAATAGATTATTTTTATATCCATCATCAAAAGTAATTCCAACCACCTTACCAGTTTTTTTTCCATCAAGATAGGGCTTTAATTGCCTCAAACTTAACCCTTTATAACCTAGCACCTTAAGTAGCCACATTTGAAAATTAAATCTTTTTGGTGATACATGTAAGCTTCTCATGGTTGTAGATCTTGGCATAGACTCTATACTGTGATACATCAAAATAGGTATATTTATGTTTTTCATTTTTTTAAAAGAGCCTCAAAAAACGTTGTTTAATAATAGTAAATAATGATCTTTTAAGTTGAACTTTCTGAGCTAATATAATCTGATTATTAATTAGAATAGATGAATAATTCTTAAAAAATTGAGATAAGATTTTAACTGCGTACTCTTTTTTTCTAGAAGTGGAATACAGATTTACTAATTTTTTCCCCTCAACTATTTTATATTTTAACAATAAAGATTCTGATAGTGCAAATGGCTCAATAGTATGAGCTGGAACAATATCAATAAACTTAAGCAATAATTTATCAGCCCATTGAAGACTTGGATACATGTTAGGCATAATACCAATCATAAGAGAGCCCCACATTGCAGATTTTTTTGAAAGCTTATAATTTACATTTTCAATCTCAATAACTTTACCCTCTAAAGAGTCAACGTAAATGGAGAATCTTTTACGCTTATATATTAACCCCTCATTAAGATAGAATAGTGCTTGATTTGGTTGAATTAAATCAAAAAGTGGTAATGGAGATTTCATAAAATAAGTATCTGTATCTAAAAACAATATTTTATCTTCTTCATCTAATTTAAGAAAATTGATTATATGAGCTAAGCCACGATTTTTGATTCTAAAGTGATATTTTCCATTTAAAGACCATTCATTTTTTTGCTTTTTGCTCAAAAGAATAGATTGAACTGGATAGTTATCAAATTCATCAGGTTTTTCTGTAAGGATAACAATTTCAATCTTACTATCAGAATCAACCCAGTTCATAAAAGTTAGAAAACTAAACTTGGCACCATCATAATATCCTTGGTTTTCACCATACACAATATATAAAAGTACTTTCCTCATATCTTCATTTCAACTTCTAAATCTTTAAACTTGAACCATTCACTAATCTCATTAAAAATAAATGATGGATCAATATCGTATAAGCACTCACTTCTACCATGTTTATCGTCACATCCAGCTTTTCCACATGCAACACAGGGCATATTTGATTGAAAAATTGTAATATTACTATAGGTCTGAGATGGAGAATCATAAGTTGCTGATTTCATAGAGTGGTTCGACCATGGTGACCACATAGTTAGTCTTGTTGGCCCATATATTGCAAAAATACGTTTATTTTGAGATGCAGCCAAATGCATATTTAATGTATCCATGCCGATGTAAGCTAAAGATAAATGGCTCAAAGCTAAATATTCTTCAAGGGAAGTTTCACCAATTAAATCAAAAACATTAGCTAGAACAGGTAGTTGATTTTTTATTTGAGTATCAATTAAATTCTTACTACCAGTAACTACTATTTGTGTATCCAATTTACTTAAAAGACCTAAAAGTATATCCCTCAGATGTTGAGGATAGATCTTATATTTATATTGAGCAGATGGGTGAAAAATTACAAAGTTTTTTTTAATTCCTAAAGTAAATAATTTATTCTTTATATTTTGAATTACTTGATCTTCAATAGAAATAGAAGGAAGGGAAATTTTATAGTTTATTTTTAGTAACTCTAGAGGCTTTAAATTATTGGAAAGAATATGACTTTGAAAATCAAAAAAATAAAAGTGAGTAAGAAATTTTTTTTTCCACCAAGATTTTTTATTGTCTTTTTCAATAGCACTTATCGAATTATTAGAAGCCAAAATCGAATAAATTACACTTCTATCACTTGCTGTAAGATTAATACTTAAGTCATATTTTTTAAATATTTTTTTTATAATAGTTTTTTCTTGAAGAAATCTTTTTTCTTGTTTTTTTTGGTAAGAAAACAGATGAATATTATTTACATATGGCAAAAGCTTTGCGACTTCGAAAGTATCATCATTTACTAGTAAATCAATTTGAGGAGATAAATAGAAGTCATACAGCTCTTTAATGAGCTTTAAACTCATAAAAACGTCACCATTTGAACGCTGAACTATGATTAATATTTTTTTAACTTTTTTCAAAATCTTTATATAAGAAAGAACTAAAAAGCATAAATACTAAGGTTGTGTAATGGCCAAGAAGATAAGAATCACTCAAAAGAATTATAGAAAATAATATTGGTAAAGCAATACCAAAATCTCTAATAAATCTGCTTGATGAATTTCTTGATAGCTTAATTTGATAATAAAAAATTGATAAAAAACTAATAAGTCCAATTAAACCTAATTGAGACCAAACTAGAAGATACATATTGTGAGGATTAGTTGTATTACGTGCATTTGGAGTATTTTTCAAATTAATTTTTTTATACTCACTTGGAAAGTCACCAACTCCAACTCCCAGAAATATATTTTTCTCAATCAATTCAAATGTATTCTTTGCAAAATTGATTCTATATCCAACTGAAGAATTATGAAAAGCATCCATTACCATAAATGGGGCTATAGTTTTATCAACTCTATATTTAAATAAATCACTTGTATTATAGGCTGTAAAAAAAATACCTGGGATTACTAAAGCAATAACCATTAAAGATTTTACTCTTTCAGCATTAAAAAACTGAAAAATTAGAACTCCAATCATCGCAAAATACATTACTTGTCCTGCTCTACCCCCAGTAATAAACATATTAATTGACATAGTGATTGCAAAAAAACTATACAAAAAAAAGTTTAACTTTGTGAGCGCTTTATTAAAAAATACTTCATGCATAACTATGTATATTGCAATAGTTAAAATTGGATTCCAGGAAATATGACTCATAAAAGGAGTAGGATTAATAATTGTTGCAAATTTAACTGGCGATATCATTTCAAACCAAACAAGATAAGAAACTACTTCCGTAAATGCTACGGCTAATAAAAAAGAAAAAATATAATGTCTAATGTACTTTCGATTCACAATCGAATGAAGAACTGGAAGGAGTAACAAAAAATACCACATTTTATGGACTATATGTAAACCCCATTTTAGATCTTCAGTCCAAAGAAGCCCTAATAAATGCAAACAAAAAAATATTATTGAAGCCACTAATAACTTATTACTTATTACTTCAGTATATTTAGATTTATAATCACCTGATAATAGCCATGTTAAAACTATTATTACAATAATTAAATTAGCGCCAAAAACTGTTAAGATTGAAAGAAATGACAACAATATTAATAAATATTGATACACTTTATCTAGATTGATTTTTTTTGGCATTTTTAACTAATTGAGTTAATGAAATTTATAATAAATTATACTTACGTTGATTGATGACAATAAAAACTATTTTTCTAGATCGTGATGGAGTAATCAATAAGGATATTAAATACCTATTCAGGGTTGAAGATTGTGTTTTTATAACAGATATTTTTGAAGCTTGCCAATATTTTCAAAAATTGGGATACAAGATTATTATTATTACAAATCAATCAGGAATATCAAGGGGCTATTATAAGGAAGAGGACTTTCATAAATTAACTTCTTGGATGCTCAAACAATTTGCTCTGAAAGGAGTAAATATCTTTGATATCTTCTATTGTCCACATGGGCCAAAATCTTTCTGTGAATGCCGAAAGCCAAAGCCAGGAATGCTTCTAGATGCAAAAACTAAACATAATATTAATATGGAATTTTCATGGATGATTGGTGATAATGAAATTGATATAGAAGCTGCAAATAGAGCTGGAATTGACAACACCATATTAATTAGAGGCAAAAAAATAATCCATAATAATAAATCTAAAGCCAAATTTATTATTAATTCAATTCAACAATCCACAAAAATAATTATTCAATAAATAAAACTTAAACTGCTTCCATACCCTCAATATTCATCTGAATATGATTATAGTTTTTGTCTTAAATGTATCAATTAACCTGCTCCTATTTTAATCTAGGATCATTGCCTTTACCTATACCAATAACCTCATTTTTGCATGCAAAAAAAATAATAAATAGAGCTGAACCAATTAACCCAGCAGCACAATTATCTAATATTTCATAAATATTATTTAATCTAAATTAAATAAGTCTCGAGTATAAACTTTGTAAGCAACATCTTTAATTTCACTAGACATTCTATTTGCAACAATAATATCTGATATTTTTTTAAACTCAACCAAGCTATTAATTACTTTAGAATTAAAAAAATTATCTTCATTAATAACAGGCTCATATACAACAACTTCAATTCCTTTAGATTTAATTCTCTTCATTACACCTTGAATAGATGAAGCTCTATAGTTATCAGAATCACTTTTCATAATTAGGCGATAAATTCCAACTATCTTAGGATTTTTATTAATAATAGAGTTAGCAATGTGGTCTTTTCGTAAAGAGTTTGCATCAACAATTGCACCAATTAAGCTGCTAGGAACATCCTTATAATTGGCTCTTAGTTGCTTAGTATCCTTAGGTAAACAGTATCCCCCATAACCAAAAGAGGGGTTGTTATAATGCAAACCAATTCGTGGATCTAGCCCCACTCCTTTAATAATTTGTTCGCTCTTCAAATCATTCATCTCAGAGTAAGAATCAAGTTCATTGAAAAATGCAACCCTCATTGCAAGGTATGTATTTGAAAATAACTTTATAGCCTCAGCTTCAGTTGAATTTGTAAACAAAATATCAATATCCTGTTTATAGGCTCCTTGTATCAGTAGGTTTGAAAATACTTTTGCATTTTTAGATTGCTCACCAATAATAATACGGGAAGGTTGGAGATTATCTAAGAGTGCAGTTCCTTCTCGTAAAAACTCAGGTGAAAAAATTATATTATTAAATTGATATTTATCTCTCACACTCTTTGTAAAACCAACAGGCACAGTTGATTTTATTATAATAACTGCTTTTGGACTAAATTTAATTACATCTTCTATAACTGATTCAACAGATAAAGTATTAAAATAATTTGACTTAACATCATAGTC
>Ga0075447_10000075_pt1 | contig 43052 bp, 38 predicted proteins | sample CoawatmetaG10DNA_FD_72352 | JGI IMG/M metagenome (GOLD analysis project Ga0075447, IMG submission 72352) | Marine microbial communities from the West Antarctic Peninsula - Coastal water metaG104-DNA | ecosystem: Environmental > Aquatic > Marine > Coastal | place: Atlantic Ocean: West Antarctic...
CTAACTTTAATAGAGTCCAAAGAATCAATTTTTTTTATATCACTAATTAAAAATATATTAATTGTTACTAAATATATAAATGTAAACATAAAAAAATTACATAAATTAATTAATTTAGTATGAGTATCTTTTCGAATAAAAATTAATGGTAGAAATACTGCTAAGGAATTATGAAATAAAAATGCCACTAAAAACACAAGCAATTTAAAGCCCAAACTAAGTTGTTTAGAGCTTCCTAATAATAATAGCATAATAACTATCGCTAAGCCTTGTCTAAGTATTGACTGAGATAATGAGAGAACTGGAAATGAAAAAGCCAAAGCAATAATTAGCAATAAATGAATATATTGACTCTGCTGAAGATATTGAAAGGCAATTTTTTTAAGTAAGTATATTACTGATACATATATAAAAACAGATATAAGAGAAACCATGACTTTAGCACTTCCGAAAAAGCTAAGAACAATAAAAGTGATTTTTGATAATATTTCAGAGTTTTTAAAATTTTCCCATCTTCCAAATTCTACTGACATCGTATAAGTTGCAAAGTCACTCTCATAACCCTTAATTCCATTCAACATTACAAGAGACATTACTAAATAAAGTAGAGAGAAAAATAAAAAATCTTTATTTATCTTCAAAGAATTTATTGTTGATGGACTATAAGTTTTCATTTTAAGTTACGCATTTAGCGTAAATTTCACCCCATTGAACATGGTAACTTATAATTTTAATATCGCATTTAGCTAGTTCTTGTGTTAAAGATTTGAGTGTGAATTCTGTAAAGTGAGTTGTATCTAACCTATAATCTAGTCCAAGTTCATTTTGATAAACTGGCAACCAATCCCTATCTATCATTGGAACTCTAATTAGCAACATAGGTTTTTTTACCCAGTTAATATTTAGAAGAATTTTTTTTAAAAAAAACTCGCGATTTTCGATATGCTCAAGTACATTTGAAAGAGTAACACAATCAATTTTTTTTCCTGAGTAATCAAAAACTGTAGCATCTGCATGAATATACTTAATGTTTTCTTTACTATTATTTTTTATCGCTGCATCAAAATTCTTTTTTGACAATTCTAATCCATAAATATAACTACAATATTTTGATAAAAAATGAGTCATATGGCCATTGTGACAGCCTAAATCTAAAACCACCCATTCAGGGTCTAGATTCTCTGCAAACCACTCCCTGTACTTCATTATTCTATGTTTTGGATGTTTTCCATCTCCTTCTATTAACATAGAAAGGTTCGTCATATAATTATAAGATTTCTTATTAATATTTAATAAGATTCTTAATATATAAATCTTCGTTTTTTTATTAAATAAAAAAGAAACAGCTTTTTTAATAGTATCTTTCATAGATTATTTTGATTGACTTAAAAGTGGGTTATAAACCTTATCTAAATGACTTTTTGCCACCAGAGTCCAAGAACAGGGGTTTATATATGTCCTAGTATCTTCTTTTATGAAATGCCCTTTTTGAATTAATGTTATTGCAGTTATCAAACTTTTAGATAAACTTTCTGCACTAATTTCTTCTGATATTAACCCATTAACTTCATTTATAATAAAATCATTTGACATTCCTACCGGTGTTGAAACAATAGGAATTCCACATGCCATTCCTTCCATTAATGCCATTGGTCCACCTTCTTCACGTGATGAAATTAAATACAAGTCCAATGCATGATAACAATGCGATAAATCAGAATATTTTTCAACATAGGTATGAGAGTATGGAATACCCATTTCCTCTAACCCTGCTTTTAAATATCCTCTTGCAGGGCCGGTTAATAGAACCGAAATATTAAATAACTTTCTGACTATGCTTAAGGTTTCTAAAAATATGTCTGGACCTTTGACACTCTTTGGATTCATTCCATCTCCCCATCCAATACCATCTTTTTGAAATGATCCAATAACAATTGTATTTTCTGAAAAATTATAGAATTTACGTGCATTATTTTTTTGAGAATTACTGGGTATCTGAAATAATTCCATATCAACACCAATCGGAATTTTAACAATTTTATTAGCTGACACCCCCCACTGTTTTAATCTTTCTTCAACAATACTATTACTAACTATAATTTTAGATAACATTGGCTCACTTTTAAGAAATTCTTTTATGTGTCTTGCAATATCAGGACCATCTTTAGGGCTTCCATGAAAAAAAGAGACCACATAATGATGATTTTTAGAAAGATACTGCCCCCAATCTACCCACATATACTGGGATCCAAAATGAATTACATCACCGAATGACTTGTAAGGTTTTGAAGAAGTTTTTATTTTTAAATTTGAATTAATTAAAATCTCTTTACAAATGTAACTGCCAACTCGCTTGATCGCCCAATCAGCATTTTCAACAATAAAGTCAACATTACCTTGATTTTTTTCATTACTAAAATAGTATCGAAATTTCCAGAAGCTAGAAAAAAATAAATTTCTTAAACGCCTTAAAAATATTTTAGTTTTCATTCACTCAATTGTTTAGTTTTTTCATACTTAACAAGTAGTTTAATGATTTCAGGTAAAGTATTAACAGTATTCCAGCCTAATTTTAATTTTGCTTTAGTTGCATCTCCACAACTATATTTAATCTCAGAAGGCCTAAACAGCTCAGAATTAAAGGCTACAAAATTCTTCCAATCTAGATTAAGTTCCAAAAATGTCATTCTCACAAAATCCTCTAAGGTATAGGATTTTCCAGTAGCAATAACATAATCGTCAGGTTTTTGCTGTTGCAACATTAACCACATAGCTTCCACATAATCTGGCGCCCATCCCCAATCCCTATAGATCGAAAGATCACCTAAAAATAAACTCTTTTCAACACCTAATGAGATTTTAACTGCCGTTGAAATAACTTTTGAGGTTACAAATTTAGATGGTCTTAAGGGTGATTCGTGATTAAATAATATTCCAGAGCATGCAAACATTCCATACCCCTCACGATAATTCAAAACCTGCCAATGTGCTGCAGCTTTTGCCACAGCATAAGGACTTTTAGGGCGAAAAGATGTCAGCTCATTAGCAGGCATATAATTTGTATCACCAAAACATTCTGAAGAGCTGGCATTATAAAATCGTGAGCTACTTTTTAGCATCCTTAAAGATTCTAAAATATTAGTTACGCCTAATGTAATACTTTCAAATGTTTCAACAGGGTGACTAAATGATAAACCTACAGAACTTTGGCCTGACAGGTTATAAATTTCACTTGGATTAATTTTATTAATTATTTCAAATGTTTCATTGAAATTCGTCAAGGAGGCTGAATGAAGATTTACCTGGTCAAAAATATTGAGTTTTTTTAAGGACAGAAATTCACAATCCAAGATGTCTCTTGAAACACCATATATTGAATACCCTTTAGAAAGAAGAAGTTTTGAAAGATACGCTCCATCTTGGCCAGATATTCCAAAAATCAAGGCTATTTTATTTATCATATTTTTTTGTAAAACATAAAAAGATATTTAAAATTATTTTAAATTATTTTAAATTATTATTTGGTTTAAAATATAAACATATGGCTTTCTCCATAGACTTCTCTTACTTGCAATCTCTTTGCGATCTTCATAAAGTTGCTCTAAAAGTTTAGTATATAAACCAAGAGATTTTTCCATATTATGAGGGTAATCTTTTACATCTTCATACAACTGATAATACTCATCAAATAAACTATGTAAAGATGTTTCAAAATCATGAACATCATTAAACATCTTTCCAAATCCCTCACAATATTCAGGCAAACATCCTGAATTACGATAAAGTAAAGGCAAACCACTAAGTGCGCCCTCATTTTGATGATTACCGCCAGGCTCGTTTATTGATGCAGTTATGTAAACATGATGAGATTTAAGTTCTACAGCTAAATCTTGAGAAGTAAGTGGAGCAAGTAAATTAGAATTTTTAAAAGTAAATTTTTTTGGAATATTTCCAATATAAGTGAACTCTATTCTATTTTTCCATTCATCGCTTGAAAGCATAGCATCAATCTTTTGATAAATGTCAAATCCCTTCATCCAATTCCCACTCCAGTGATGAGTTACTAGCTTCAAAGGGCTTCTACCATTCCATAATGTTTTATTTTTGTTATTAAAAATATTAGTATCTGAACCATTTAATATTACATTAGAGGCCTCATGAGAGCTTGTTGATGTTAAATTTAAATCTTTTAGCCAAGAACCTACGAAAACTGTGTGATCTGCGGCATAGTTGCATAATCGCAAACGAAAATTTATACTTTGAGTATTCTTTCTTTCGTCGCATTCATTAATTCTATGTATAACTAAAGCATTAGGATTTTTAAATGACAGATATCTAAGAATTTTTGCTGCGCTGAAAGGTATATTAGAAATTCGGCTTCTAGGGTCAATAATTAAAATTAAATCTATATCGCTATCGTCTAATGAGTAGATTACTTCATGCCCAAGTTTCTCCAAAAAAATTGATAATGACTTAACAAAAGTATTACCACCGCCCCAAGGGCCATTAACCAAATTATAACCTATTGAAACCTTCATTCAATTTCTCCAAAACAATCATTAAGAATTTTACTAGTCAAATCTTTAGCTCCTTCTGTATTTAAATGATCAGGATCAGAAAATAAATGATCTTTAAATCTAGCGCTATAATCTACAAATACAATATTATTCAAAAGTGAGACACTCTTGAAGTATTTTTTTGTTTCATCGAAGTTATTAAATTCCTTCATCTTATTCCTATAAGGAGAACTGAGTGGAAATTGAACCATACACACCTTAACATCTTTTAATTGGATTTCTTTTATTGCATTCTCAAATAACTTTGCATGCCTTGCATTACCTGGTTTAGATATAGGATTATGAAGCTGAACTCTTACGTCTGCTTCTTTAAAAATTGGTGCACTAATATTTGTTTTTTTTAATATTGAATTTTGATCATCAGCACTAATGTTATATTTTAAAGTTATTCGTTTTATTGACTCTTTCCAATATGATAGTAAATACTTTCGATATACTGGCCTCATAAATTCTAAATTAGTTGATGTAACCTTTAAAAAATCATCTAATTCAGATGATTGGTCTGAAGACAATCTATATGGAGCAAAAAATTGATAGGATGCCGGTAATATAATTCCTCTGGGTTGATTGAGGTTTGCATAAAATTTCGCCTTACTAGCAATACTGCTAAGATTACTACCTGCAATTGAAAAATTAGATAATTTTGAGTTTTCTATTATTGCGTTTGCTCCATGTGAATCTGAAAAAACAGCATAGTCAGTATTATTTATAAAAAAATCTTTCTTCATTTTTTCATAATTACTAGATGGAATTACCATTGTTCTTACTATGAGTTCACTACCAATAATAAAAAATGCAGAGCCAATAAAAAATACTAATAAAAAATTTAAGGTGAATTTCTTAAAACTGGAAGTAGATGAATTCACCTGAAGCTCCTTGTAATAATTCAATAATTAGCCACATCATTATTCCAGCAATACTTAAGGCAGACAATAGAGAAGGATTCCAAACAATCCAACTAGTTATCTTAGGTGGTTTTTTATAAAATTTTTCAAAATTAATAGATGGTTTAAATTGATACATAATTTGTTGAGTATTTGGCATAATCCATACAAAAAGAAGTAGTGAAAAAATCCATATGATTTGCCAACCTCCGCCATACAATTGAACTGCACCAGATTTAATACCTAATTTTTGAGCAAAACCCCCAAAATCCCCTAGCAAAGTAAAGTAATGAGTAGGTAATACTATTCCGTTAAGACCAATTAATCCTTTATACATTATAAAAGCCTCTTCTATTGAAACTGTTCTAAATAAAACCCATGCTAATGACACAGCTAGAAATGTTAACAACTGGTAGCATATTTTTTTTATTGTGCTTGTTTTAGAATTCTTTAAATTTTTAAGAGTTAACGTTCTCCAAAAATGATTAATCATAAGATAAAACCCATGAAGAGTACCCCATAACATAAAATTCAATCCTGCACCATGCCAAAGCCCTCCCAGAATCATAACAATCAATAAGTTTAAATATCTTCTTATAGTGCCATTTTTGTTTCCTCCTAATGGAATATACAAATAATTCTTTAGGAAGCTTGATAGACTAACATGCCATAATTTCCAAAAATCAATAATACTAATTGCTTTATAAGGAGAATAAAAATTTAGTGGCAATTTAATTCCAAAAAGTATAGCGAGTCCAATGGCTATATCAGAGTAGGCAGAAAAATCAAAATAAATTTGTAATGTAAAGCAAAGTGTTCCAACCCATGCCTCAATAAATGAAGGTTCAATTCCAAGATACAACGAATTAAAAACTCGATCAGACCAGAAGGACATTTTTTCTGCTAAAAATATTTTTTTAAAAAGTCCAATCGTAATGAAAACTATACCAACTGATAAATTCTGCCATATCATTTTATTTTTTTTGAACACAGCATGAAATTGCCAAATAATATCTCTATGGTGAACAATTGGACCAGCTATGAGCTGAGGGAAAAAACAAACGAATAAGCTATAATCTAATATACTTACTACTTCAGCCTCTCTTCGATAAATATCAACTAGATATGCAATCTGCTGGAAAGTAAAAAATGATATTGCTAAAGGCAATATTACATTTAATGCCTCAAAAGAATTATTATTTAAAATTGAAAGTGTCTCAATAAAAAAATTAACGTATTTAAAATAACCAAGGATAATAAGGTTAACTGCAATACCAAAAACCAACAAAAATAAAGAAAACTTATCACTAATTAAGTGATATTTTGAAATTAAATTAGAGAAAGTAAAATTTAAAAGTATGGAAGATAAAATAAGTAATAAATAAACTGGATTCCAAAAACCATAAAAAAATAATGAGGCACAAACGAGAAAAGATATTACGATCCTGTTTGAAAATGAAAGAAATATTAAACAGTAGAAAATTAAGGCTACTATTGGGAGATAAAGTAATAAAAATTCTACAGAATTAAATAACATTGTTTTGATGTTGAATACTTTCTTCTACAAAGAATAATATTGATTCAGCCATTGTTTCAACATAATAATTTTTTTCGACTATTTTTCTTGCTTCTTTACCCATTGATTCAACTTTTTTTGGATTAGCTAAAAATGTTTGAATTGTTTTAGACAAAAAATCAATATTGTTACATGGTATAAGTTTAATTATTTTATTATCAATTAATTCTGCTTTGTCCCATATTCCAGCAATATTTGAAATAACAACTGCCTTAGAGCAAGCCATTGATTGAAGGCATACACTTTGTCCAGCTGGCTGCATCGTTGGCTTCAATGGAATGACTACAAACAGAGCATTTTGAATTAACTCTAACATTTCATTATCACTTAATAATTGGCTTCTCCAATCACCAGAAATAATTTCAATATTATTTTTATCCGAGGAAATTGGCAAACTAGTAATTATCTTCAAAAGAGGAAAAAAATCTTCCCAGGAGGAAATCAAAGTTGCATAATCTCTATTTAGATCGTTCCCAATACTTAAAACGTATTTACTCTCTTTAGTAGTATCTTTTTTACTAGGCAACCAGAAATTAGTATCCACACCAAAAGGTATATAGTAGATCTCATCATTTTTAATAAAAGTATTATTTAGATAGTCTAACTCACTTTTAGAAATAACTAGAGTTCTTATAGATTTTAACAACCATTCTAAACTTTTTTTTCGAACTGAGTTATTCATCAAATCACAAACCCCCATTCCAATGAATAAGATATTTTGCTTGATGAATCCAAATTTTTTTAAGAATGAAAAAGCAAATCCTAACGAATTTGTAGTAACTACTAAAGTAGAAAATTGATTTAATGTATTTAAATTTTTTCTACTCAATAAAGTCAATATAGTTTTAAAATGTAAACCAAAATAACTGTATGTTAAGTGGTCAATAGCACGCACAACTTTATTTGATTTATTAACTAGATTTAAGTCAAATTCGTCAATAATACTTACATCGTGGCCCTGAGCTTTTAACTGTACATAGCCATAAAAAAATTCTGACGGAAATTTTCCTGTGCTAGTATTTTGACTTAGCCTTGATTTTCTACCTTTTTTAAAAATAAATGCAATTTTATCTGGCATATTTAAACTTATGTTATAGAAAAATTTTAATTAAGCTTGATTTTTTTATTTAAGGCTTGTTCCACTAGAAAAAAATCCCACTCCGTATCAATACTAATATTTATCCCTTCACATATTAACGCGCCTGTTTTAAAGCCCTTAATTGATTTTTGCTTTAATAGGCAATCCCTTCTAATAGCATATGCAATTCCATTTCTATGATAGACTGGATTGAGTTGTTGGCGCGCAATAATATCTTTTCCAAGATTGTCATAATAATGAAGATTATTATTTTTTATTACCAACTGTTTTAAAGGATGAGATTTACTATCAGTTTCTGAAACTGTCCAAACTGCATCATAATCTTTAGAGATTATCATTTTAATAGTTTCAATTATATGTTTTTCTTCCCTCATTGGAGATGTTGGTTGAAGCATTAGGACAATATCATAAACTTCATTGTCTAATTTTTCTATTTCCAATAAAGCATGCGTTAATACATCTAAATCAGAAACCTTATCACCTGACAGCTCCTTCGGCCGATAAAAAGGCACATCAGCTCCACCTTTAATAGCGCATTCAGCAATTTTTTTATGGTCAGTTGAAACAATAACTCGATCAATAATTTTTATTTTACTAACTAGCTTGGAAGCCATTTCAACGATTGGTATACCATTAACCTTTCTCAAGTTTTTTAAAGGAACGCCTTTACTACCGCCCCTTGCAGGTATAACTGCCAATATTCGGAAATTCTTAATCATTATTTTTCAATTTAAGATATATAGTACAGCTCTGTTTGGTATTTTCGAGGTAAGCTTTCCATAATTCTGAGGCATCCGAGTTAATTCCAGCCATTTCAAGACTCCCCTTAGGCTGTTTATCTTTAAGCCAGAACAAAGCATTTGACAATGGCTGTCTATGAACAAAAGAAACTTGTTCAACATCAAAACCCGATAACTTTGCACATTTAATTAGGCTTTCTTCATTGAAATACCATTTATGTTGGGTTCTATAAAAAAAACTTGAGAACTCCTCATACATTATTGACATTAAAATCTCATTACAATTTGGAGTACTCAATAAAAGACTACCACCAGGCTTAATTAAACTTTTAATTTCTTCAAGAAATTCTCGTGGATTTGAAACATGCTCGATAACTTGGATTGAAAATGCATAATCTACAGTATTGTGGTAATGGCTATTAGATTCTGTTAAATCACGAAAAATCTCATATCCTTGTGCAATCAATGAATCTCTATATGGCTGACAAGGCTCAACCCCTATCTGTTTATTAGAGATATTTTTTGTCATATTGAGTAAACTGCCTGCTCCACATCCAACATCCATTATGACTTTATCTTTTAATTTACTTAAAGGAATCTCATTAAAAGTATATTTTTGAATCTCATTCTGCTCATAAATAGCTTTATTAGTTTCCAAGCTTTGATTAAGTATTTCTCTATAAGCCCCTGATTCATAGTAGCTATCAGGAATGCAATACTCTTCTTTTAACCTTTGAACATTGCATTGTTGACACTCTAGTATTACTGCATCATCTAAAGAATTACCATAGGACCCATCTCTAATTGAGCCCAAGTACTTTACTTTTAATTCTCCATTACATATCTCACATGATTTGATAATAATATCCTCCATTTTAAATAAATGTATTAATTAAGACAGTTTTCTAATTAAGTCAACAAGTGGCACAAGATTTTTAAAAAAAAATTTAGGTTTAGTAGTAAATCGCGCATAGTTTTTCCCAATACCCACAAAATCACAATTAGAATTCAAGGCAGCCTCTCTATCATTATCGCTATCGCCTATATATAGAATTTGACTGGAATTAAGATTATAAATTTTCTTAACCATATCGATATGTTGTTCTTTAGTTTTAGGTGAGCCAAAAATATTATCAATTGATTGAAATATATTTCTATTTTGAATTATTTTAATTAATGTTTGAGTTGGTGTTGCTGAACTAATTACAACCTTAAAACCATTGTTTTTAAGCCATTTAAGGGTTTTTTCTGAACCATTAATACTTCTTGCATTAGTAATTTTTTTTTCACAGCTGGTTGTATAGTTGTCTATCAGATTTTGGATATCAATTTTATATTTATACTTTTGCCCTACTAAAAATCCAAACTCCTTAAAAATTTGATATCTATCTCCAGCTTTTGGATCGATAAGAATAGAAGACATTAGTTCCTTTGAGAATGGAAGATCTCTTACTACATTAAAAAACTCTTGTTTTTTTATCTGGTTTGAGTCGACCAAAGTTCCATCAAAGTCAAAAATAAGAGCCTTAATCATTTTTCAACTAACTCAAACCGCCCCCAGTTCTTAACAATTGTTTTGCGATCAGTCAACTCCAGATCATTAATCTTCTTGTCACTATAAACCGAATCATTTTTATAATGGGTAGTTGAAACCTCTTCAATTATACAGCCATCTTCAGACCAAAATTCATGCCAAACTCCAGGCTGAACTAAAGCCGTTTCTCCAGGATAAAGTATTTTCTTATGACCACCGACTATGCACTCAAAAATACCACTTAAGACCTGAAATGTTTCTTCTTTACGCTTATGAAAGTGTGATGGGTGTTTTTGTCCAGGAAGAACTACTATAAGCTTTTTACAATAATCCCTATTAATGCAATCAATAATTAAAGCTCCTACCTCTCTAAATTTTTCTTGGCCATAGTGATGTGAAAACTCAATACCAAAATCACTATTAAGAACTATCGATGCTTCATTTAGCATAGCTTTTACTTCATGTATTGATTTCTTAAGAACAGCATTTTCAGTTTTGTTATCTACAATGACACAATCAGGAAAAATTGGCTCATCAGCCTTCATTAACTTAGTTGTTATAATCTTGTTATCAGTCCAGGACTCACTTGAAAGCTGGCCTGTTACGTAAGGCATAGCAAAATATATATCTGATAATGAAAGTTGTGTATTTTTTTTAATTTCTTTTTTAACAAAAATACCTCTTTGTAGCCCCTGTAAAGACTCACTTTCAATTTTTGTTATAGGTCTATCAGTTGAGGACCCACATAGAGTTTTTGCATAATAATAAGCCTCAAACCATTTATCAAGCTGGCTAGGAGTAGATGAGTATAAATTTAATTTATTATCCTTAGTCTCATAACCCACATGCCTCTCAAACATTTTAGCTCCCTTTCCTACAGCAATTTGAATAGGAGCAATTTCGTCTTGATCTTCATGCGTAGACCAGCCAATTGTGCAATTTTTATACCGAGCTTTAAGTCTATCAATATGGTTTAAGTGAAAATCTTCTTTAGGTATTGGATAAATAGAAACGCAATGCATTAAAGCATGATCTATTCCACGATGACTAAAAAAACTAACTAAATTATCTATATCATTCAATTCAAGTCCTCCCGTAGACGCAATAACTGGCTTTGAGGCACGTGCAATTTCTTCTAATAAAGGCCAATCCTTTGCCGAACAACTTGCCACTTTAATAATATCAAAATCCATTTCTGATATAACTGGCACTGACTCATTATCAAAAGGAGTACACATTGTAAGCATTCCCTCTTTCTTCACAGCATCAAATAAAATTTGCCAATCTGATTTTGATAGCTCTGTAGATAGAAAACGAGGAATATGTTTATTATCACTTCCTTCAAAATGATCAGGGTGAATAAAAGTAGCATATTGGCGAAATTGAAACTTAATTGCTGCACGTATATTATGCTTATGTACAACTTTAGCACACTCTTTAATTATTTTTAATGCATGCTCAACGCTTCCTTGATGATTATTTGCTAAATCTAAAACAAATAAATCTTCAAAATCAAACTGGTTCATGAGTAACTCCTTATGTTAAAAAAGATAATGCATCAAGTGTAAATCCATTATTATAATCTATAGAGACTATGCGCTTATTTTTTGCTGAAAGATGGGACGCAGCAATCACAAGCATAGTTTCTAGTCCTTTTTTTAGTGAAATTGGGGATTCTTTATAAACATCATGATCATTAACTGCTAGCATAATATGTTGCATTTCTTCATAAAAATCATCCGGTCTCGTTTTTAAAATCTCTTCAGTGTGGGTTTCGCCATTATTGCTGCCTCTGACTACGGTATCTATTCCAAGCTTATTACCACAATGCCACTCCAAAAATCCTTCTTCACATTGTATTCTTGCCCATTTTCTTGTTGGCTGAGTTAGAACATCCTGAACAACCCGTCCTACAATATTTTTTTCAGTACGAAAACTCATTAAACAATTACTGTCATAACTTAACTTATCATTTTCAACATAGTCCATAAAAGCAGAAACTTCTACAATTCTCCCAATATTTGACTTATGAGCAAAATTTTGAAAAAGGTTAATAGCATGAGAATGCTCACCACATGAACCACCACCTCTTTCCCAAAAACCAAGGTAACTATCTGATGGACCATTTAGCCAGGGGTGCGCTTTAAAAATTCCACCCCAAAACTCTCTAAATTCTACATCTAATGTTTGAACTAGGCCATAACTTTTACCTATAAGTGCGTCATAAACCAATGAAGCTGATTTTGAAATAGCATGGTCATATCCCACAAAAACATTACAACCAAATTTATCAGCTTCATCAAATAACTCTTGAGCACCAGATAAATTAGGCGTACTTAAGGGCTTTTCAACTAAAACAATTTTGGCCCCCTCTCTTACTGCAGACAGAGCTAGTTGCATATGACTGTCAGGTGGAGTGCCTACAATAATCATATCATATAAAGAAACTGGAACTTCACTAGTGTGAAAGAGCCCTATTTCATCATCCCAGGCTCCATAGCGAGAAGGATAAATATCATTTTTAGTCCTTAAAAGAGCATTTCTATCTGTGTCACAAATATCAACAGACCAGCCCATTCTTCTTGAGGCCTGAGCCAAATGATTTCCAATAGAGCCAGCGCCATAAATTTTTACTTTCATACTTATTACTTCTCCAGAATCCTGTTCTTAAAACGAATTATAATGCAAATAGAATTATTGCATCAAGTATTCAATATCTGAAATTACCTTTGTAACATAAGTAGAAAAAACAATATCAGAATAAGATTTATTATTATTTCTAATCATGACAAAAAAGTCTTCAGTTAATAACTTTAATGGTGACGTAAACTCAATAGGTATTTCGCTACTATATGAGCCTTTTGTTATCATTAACTTCTCCTTATTCAAATCATTAAAAACTAAATCACCATCTTCACCAACAATTTTGAACAGTCTTTTTTTATATTTCATTCCATTTCCAAATGTTAAATCTGCTCGAATGCCATTTGAAAATAGCAAACTAGATTCAATTAATTCTCCTTGCTGAGAATTAATTTGAATGTAATTTTTTTTTGAACTTAACACTTCTGGTACTTCGTTCATTAGTCTTACACACATTGATATATCATGCGGAGCCCAATCCCATAAAACTGGACAGGTATCTCTAAAAGGACCAAAATTACCACCAATCGATACTATTTTCTTAATAGGACCAATTAAATGCAATAAATCTAAAGCTTTTCTATATGCTGGATGATAAAGATAAGTGTAGTTCACCATAACTTTACTTTTATTTTCCTTACATACATCTAGCAATGAATCTACCGCAATAAGATCTAGCGCCAAAGGTTTTTCTAACAATAAAGGAATTTTTTTTTCAATACATTTTAAAGCAATATCAAATTGTGGCTTTGGAGGAACAGCAACGATAACTCCATCGACTCCATTCTCATCAAATAAATCTTGCCACTTTGTAAGTATCTTACAATTAAGACTATCTCTAGTATCAATATTTTTTTTATGGGTTACAATCCACTTTATTTTTGCAACAGGATTACTGTATATAGTTGATATATAATTTTTAGCCCATGGACCATAGCCAATAATTGCTATGTTTAATTTCTTATCTTTTTGAGTCAATTCTCGCCTATATAAATCTTCTCAGCCCAATTTAAAAATCTTTCAATACCTTCTTGTAAGTCAATTTCTGGTTGAAAATTTAATTGCAGTTTTGCTTTTCTAATATCCGGACAACGACGCATCGGCTCATCTGCTGGATAACTATCTGGATATTCAATAATTTCTTTAGGTATTTTTCGACCAATGCTTTTTTCCATAACACCAACTAATTCATTAATTGAAATCTCTGGAGAAGGATTACCTATATTATAAACTTCACCAGGAACTCCCTTTAAATTAACTAATAAAAATCCTACCATTGCATCAGTCAAATAACAAAATGTTCGCGTCTGGTTACCCTGGCCATATATATGTAATGGCTCTCCAGATTTAATCCTACTAGCAAAATTTGGCAACACCCTATAATCGTTCTCTTGCATTCCAGGACCATACACATTAAACGGTCTAATAATATTGGTATGAACACCAAAATACTCATGATAAATGTAGCATAAAGTTTCGCCAACTCGTTTACTTTCATCATAACAAGCACGGGGACCCATAGTACTTACATTCCCTCTGTAACTTTCTTGCATTGGCACATGACGAGGATCTGGGTCACCATAAATCTCACTTGAACTAAAAAAAGTAATTTTTGCATTATGTTCTTTTGCAACATTGAGCATATTTTTTGTTCCATCAACTGCAACTTCTAAGGTTTTAATGGGGTTAGCTCTATAATAAAATGGACTCGCAATTCCTGCTGCATGAATAATATAATCAACCTTCTCATTAGGGGTAAATGGTTGAATAACATCATGCTCAATAAATTCTATATTTTCATACTGCGGAATTTCTCTTCCAGCTTTTCCAGCAGAAATAAGATTATCAAGAGAAATTACTTTGACTGGCTTATCTAATACAAAAAGATTTAATGTATTAAATATTTCAATATATTGCCGTCCTAAAAAACCTGAACCACCGGTAATTAAAACAACCTTGCCAGATAAATCTTTAGCTTCTTCTTTAATTCTTTCAACAATTTCTTGCGTATCTGAATCCAATACAAATGTATTCAATGTCTTATCTCCCGAATGTTAGGTAGTATAAAAAAATGCACCATCATATCCCAAAAACTCTTGATGGTTATTAATAAAAGGGATCGGCATTATCCCATACTAATATAAGTCTTTTTTTACAAAAACTCATTATTAGTTGCCTTTAAGTTGGATTGGTGGAATCGCTTTAAAATACTTCACATCAAACTTGCTTGTTTTCTTATAAATTGATTCAAAATATTCATATGCAAAAACAATAATAATATCAGGCCTATTTTTATCTAAATAATCAAAACTATAGATAGGAATATGCTGCCCTGGGGTAACACGTCCAGCTTTCAAAGGGCTATCATCAATGATATAGTCAATTAAATTATCATCAATGTTTCCATAATTCGTAATAGTTGATAACCGCGCAGGAGCTCCATATCCAACTACAGTTAAGCCTTTATTTGCAAATTCTATCAATTTTTCTTTCAGTGAATTTGTAACAATACTTACATCAGAACTAAATGATTTTATTTTAGACGACTGAAGTACAGACTCTTCATGCATTAATATTTCATTAATTCTTTTAGAAACATTTTGCTTATTAGTTTTTTTGTGTTGAACATGTACACGCAAAGAACCACCATGAGGCTTGATTAATTCAGCATCAATTAATTCAAAATTATTCCTGTCAAAGATTGACATTAAACTCTTTAGTGAAAAATAATTTGGCCGATCAAAATAAAACCTTTCAAACTCCAATTTGGAAATTAAATCTCCTAAATACTCAACTTCAACAATAAAAACCCCATCATCTGATAAAGTTTCTCCAATAACTCTCATAAATTCATCTATATTTTCTAGATGTGTAAATACACTTGATGCAACAATACAGTCTGGCTTTCCTCCAATTGAAATTATTTTTTCAGAAGTATTTTTATCAAAAAAACCTGTTATAGTTTGAAAGCCATTTTTATTAGCAATAAGACTAACATTCTCAGATGGATCTATGCCAACAGCATGAACACCTAAATCTTTTAGTGGTTTTAATAATACTCCATCATTTGAACCAATATCTAGTACAAATCGACTATGTTTAATTTGATCAGCTAGTGTGGAAAAATGTTGAGCAAGCTCTTTATTGACTGAAGAAAGATAGTAATAATCTTTAAACATTAAATCTCTAGAAATTAGTTTTTCTAATTGCATTGAATAGCAACTAGGACAATAATTTACTTTCATCTCGAACTTTTTTTCATTAGAGATATCTAGAGATGTTTGAGGATATTTATTAGCAAGTGGCTGAACCCCCAAGTTCAAAACAGGAGTAACTTTTTCAGCATTACAAAGACGGCATTTCATTTTACTTTTTTTCCTTTTTATAGTAGATATTTATAATCTTTTTTTTGTAGATTGTCGTAAAAAAAACTGAAATTACATGAAGCGGCATATTTCTTACCCTAATTACAAGCTCTGTCATAATAATTTACGTGAATTTATTACCAGTATTAAACAGCTAAAATGTTATCTTAGCTTGCTGACACCACCCATGTTTTTTATATTTTGTTGACAAACGATTATAAAGCTGCAATTATAGATTAAAAAAAAAATAAAAGCCTGAAAACAAAAATTTCTTAGCCAAAATTAATCTTACCCATATAATCAGAAAAAACTAAAAAAATTCTTTTAAATAATATATGGTAATAAAAATTCATCATCAAGACCCCATTGTTCGTTTGTGATATGTGATAAATTTTCACGTTTACTTCTATCAGAAGAAAAATAAGATCTAATCAACTTGAAATCATTATTATCTTTTTCCCATTTTGAGATTAGTTTTTTATTTTTACCTTGAAGAAAAATATTTTTTTTCCATTTAGGGATTTTAGACATTGCTTGATCCATAACTAAAAACCTATTAACTTTATATTGAAAATATAAAGAAGGCTTTACAAGAGGGAGGCCTTCTAAAATAATACGATGATTATAAACAACATCATCATTATCTTTAACCCCCACTAACTTGCCATATGGGCCAGAATCAATTGAATGGACGCGCAAGCGTCTTTCAAATGGCCCTGGAATACCAAAACTTAAACTTTTTGGCTTATCAGAAAAACGCTCTTTCCATAATTTCGAACTTAATAGCAGATCAAGATCTCCATTAGTTCTTAATCCCATTAGAGTAAGCCAAATACTATTAATGATAACGAATTCACCTAGTGGTAAATTTTCATCAAAAAGGCCTTGTATATGTTTTACTTTATCAATCATTGTGTGGTGACCTTAGAACATGCATATTTTTTTAGGATTTTAAGCACTTCTTTATTTTGGTAATTAACTTCAGTTGAATGAATAATTACATCATAAGTATAGTTTGGAATTCTATGCTTATATTTTTTCCTAATTCTATCTTTAAGCTCTCCTACTGATTCACAGCGAACTCTATTCAAAATATCTTGAACTTGCATTTTAGGCTTATTGATACGAATCTTTATTACTCCTAAATTATAAATTGGCGAGTTTAAAAGCAAATCTATTTTAAGGGCAACTTTACGTGGATTTGCAAAGTCAATTTCATATAATTTGTATATAAATTTTTCAAATTTATCATCACTGATTTGAACGATTTCAAATGATTTTATATCATGATATTGTAAAATATATTCGTTAATTTCATTGAATAAAGGTGATGCTGGAGGCCACATTATTAAAATAATATCAATTTCTCTCCATCTAAGATAGTTTATCTTCGCTAGTACAGCCATAAAAAAACTGTTATATATGATGTGTTTCAGATATGCTTCTCTAATACCCAATAATATCAATATATTCCGTATAATTTTTCGTACACCATTCAACATATATAAGTCACTAAATATAATTAATTATCAAACCGATTATTAAAAAAATTCAAAGCATCATTACTTGCAACAAGTCCACTTTTAACATGCGGCCATGAATCAACTTCTTTTACACTTACAATTTTAATTAAATCTTGGTTGATAGAATATTTTTGTTTTTTAATTACCTTATATACCCAGCAATAAAAACTTGAAGGGGTCCAATGATCTTCTTCAAAACAAACCTTGACTGATTTAATTCCCAGATAAGATTGTACAGACAGCCTGTGGTTTCCATCTCGCACAATATACCTTGCTACATTTTTTTTATTTATTATTTTAATTACTCTTGGACAGCCATCTATGAGCATCCATGGTGGAATATTTCTTTTCTTAATTGAACTTAAGATTTTAACTAATCTTGTAACAATTCGAGCTATTGCATTTTTATCAGTTGGACCAACCTTATGGGAACCATTAAACTTTTTTAAAGGACGGACTCTATTGGCTTCCCATGGACAAAAATATTGTTCGCCTTCATTTGCTCCAATATTATGTCCAATTTCCTCATTAAATGAACGAATTTGATTATTTGAATAGTATTTAATTAGAAAATTAGATAATGAATTGAAATCTTCTCCAGACTTTAATGCATGAATAAAAAAATGATCTCCATTTTTACCAAAACTATTTCCAAATTCATCTACACACTGATCTAATGCAATTGTAAATACACGCTCTCTGTTAAAAATATAATTTAAAAGCCAGCGATCTATGTTTACCAGGAGTGTTATTATTGATCTATATTTAGAAGTCATTTAAGCTGATATCATTGGTAATTAAAATTAATATTTAGTTAAATCTATTACAAAACTCAACTAATCTATCTCCATAACTTTTTTCAAAAGACTCGACAAAGTAATTGCATGATAAGTCAAGTTTTTGTTTAAATTCAGCGTCTTTACTCCTATCTAAAAGGATAGTTATTTTAGTAAGTAGCTCTGAGTAATCTTTAGCAACCAAAAACTCTTGCATTTTAAACATATCTTCAAAATGTTTAAGTGAATAAGTTAATTGAAAATGCCTAGCATCAGACTCTTCAATAGGAAGGAAGCAAAGCACAGGCTTTCCATGTAAAGCCCCTTCAAGAAGGATTGTGGATAATGGTGAGATTAAAACATCAACTGATGAAAGAATATCATGAGTATCATAGTAATCAGGAAAGCTCATTAAATTATTTCCTTTACTCACTCCTTCGATGTATTCTAACATTGTTGAATCGATACAAACATTATTCCAAGAATTATTAAAAATTCGCTCACCTCCATTACCTCCATTACCCCAAGGATGTGGTCGATAAACAACTGATACATCGCCAAAATCACCGTTTTCAATAGCATCATCAATTAGCGTTAAGTGAGCATATTCATCAGTTCCTTTGCTTGAGCCAGCATAAAGAATAATTGTTGTTTCTGATCTTAAATGATGTATTTTACAAAAAGTACTTCTATTAATTCTAGGTGGTTTTTTATAAACATCAAATTGAGCTGCACCAAAATTTAAAACTCGATCTGGAGATATTTTTGTATACTCAATAGCATGTTTTTTTGTCTGATCACCCCAAACGAGCAACCAATCAGGATTACCTACCATTGCTCGTTTAGTGCTAGGATTATCCCAAGAATTCATAATAACTAAAAGAGGCAACTTATTTTCTTTTGAAGTCTTTATAAGGTCATTAATAAAAACACCCTCTAGAACACTAGGATGAATCAAAAGATCTGGCTTCTCTTCAATTAGTAATTTATCTAAATCTTTATGAGGTTCTTTTGATATTCGCGATAATGAACTATACTTAAAAATATTATAAATACCTGGAACCCCAAGAAATGAGTAGTGAATCGTAGCCTTCCATCCAATCATTTCACGGTGCAGTATTCTTAGCGCCTTAAATCCTTCTCCTAGCTTCCATCTTAAAAGATCAACTTGAAATAGTCTTTTCCATATTTTTTGTCTTCTTGGATTAATTCTCAGATGCCTGAAGGCAGTATTTAATTTCAAGCTTAAAATATCTCTTGAAACCCTCTTATGACCCTTTTCAGGAAAAATAAATACAACTGTATTTTGAGCAATAAGATTATTAAAAACACCACTATCAATAAAATGGCGAATCATAACATCATGCTCAATAAAAATTAAGATTTTCATATTATTGTTTAGCTAATTTTTTAAACAATGATGAGTTATTAATAAGAAAACTATAATCTCCTTTATCAGCAATCTGTCCATCTTTCAAAACAAAAATTTCATCACAATCCTGAATTGTTGTTATCCTATGAGCAATCATAATTATAGTTATATTGCTATCAAGATTATTTAAGGTTTGCTGAATTGCATTCTCGCTTAATGTATCAAGAGCACTTGTGGCTTCATCAAGTATTAATATTTTAGGCTTTTTATAAAGAGCACGCGCAATACAAACTCTTTGGCGTTGTCCTCCTGAAAGCCACTTCCCATCTTCACCCAGACTGCCATCAAGTGTAACTTCATTCAGCACATCGTTTAAATCTGCACTCTTTAAACATCTAATAGCAAAACTTCTATCAATTTTATCTGGTCTAATACCAAGGCATACATTTGAAAGGAGAGTGCCATCGATAATTGTTGGATTTTGGGAAACATACCCTATCATATTTTGCCAACCCCTTCTGTTTTCTTTTTTAAGGTGGTAATTATCAATAAATATTGTTCCTTCACTTGGATCAAGCAGACCAAGAATTAAATCAATTAAAGTTGTCTTGCCTGAGCCTGTTGGACCTACTACACCATAACACTTTCCCTTTTCAATTAAAATTGAGACCTTAGATAACACCATTGGCTTATTAAGTTCATACTGATAACTTACTTTATCGAGAATAATCTTTTCCCAACTGGCAATTGGTTTAACATCGACAGTAAAATCATTATCAATTGAAAACTGACTGACCTCATCAAGGATTTGTCGAATCCCGTTCAAACTTGGCGTAGAATTCCATAAAGTTGCAAATTCACCAGAAAGTTTTGTAACAACAGGAACAGCTCGAGCAATGACAAGCAAAACTAGAGTTACCTGGGATGCTATCTGACCACTACTTAAATTTGAAGACCAAAGAACTAGCGCAATTAATATAATTGATGCCTGACCAATGAATAACATCGCCAGTGGTGGAATAGCTTGTAAAATTTTTAGTTTGCCCATCGCCTCACCATAAATATTAAATGTATATAAATAACGATCAATAAATGTTGTTTCACGACCACTTAGTTTTACATCTTTAATTCCACTAAAAAATTCTCGGGCAACAGAAATACTTTTGGCTTGTGCTGTTCGTCGAAATTGTGAAAGGCTTTTGATTTTAGGTCTCAGCATAGTCATAACTAATATTGCTACCAAACCAATTATCAAAATACCAAACAATCCAGACAAGTTTGCAAAATTTATAACTATAATAGATGTCAAAGTTAGAAGTGATATATGGCCAATGATGGATACAATAGAATTAATACCTCCACTACTCCAAGTTAAAACATCATTCGAAACATGGAGAGTAAGAGTTGTTGAGTTTTGATTTAGAAACCATAAATAAGATGCTCCAACACATTTAGATACAAGATCTCGTGCGAGTCGGTTTTGACAATTTACTCTAAAACGTTTAGTAAGCCACATGAATAATAAATTTAGAGTAACGCCTAGAGCAATTAGACTTATTGCACCCAATGCAAAAATGAGAACAAAATCATCGTATTCAGGCTGTCCAAAAATTAAGTAAATCTGGTTGACAGCTTGATTTTTACTCATAGTTTCAGGCTCAATAATTAAGCCCACTAGAGGTACAACCCCTATTAAAGCAATTACGTCAACTAAACTAATAAATACACTTATAAGAGATAGATAAAAAACCTTTCGCCTCTCAATAGAATTCATAAATTGCCAGGTTAGAAGTATTGCTTGCCAAGCTGAGCCATGATTATGTTGTTGATTTTTCACCTTAATTCTTTTCCATTAAAATTAAGAAAATTAATTTTTCTTTCAACGACGGCATACAATCATTGTTCGAACACTCGAAAAACCAGTCATCGAATGACCGCCAATAACTTCAACTGTATTAAAGTTATTCTTAAGGGCAATAACCAAGTTATCTAGGCAATAATCTTGCTCTACTTGCTCCGTTAACTCAGATTTTGAATTACTGGCAGCAGTATCATTCTTAAACTCTGTTACAAGTACTTTTTCTGTAAATTCTGAAAGACGATCAACAATTACACTCCATGGAAGTAATTCAACTAAACGCATATGATGAATAAATCCAAGTGCAAAAACCACGTCAGACCGATAGCGTTGTGAACTGGTAAAATCAGGATTAACAAAATCAAATATTAATGGTCGTATAGTTAATATTGAATTTGAGTTAACTAGAAGTCTATAGAGGCTATCAATAGCTCCAATATCATAATCAACAGCAGTCGTTAGAAAGCCTTTGTGGGCACCGAGCATTGAAAAGTAGCCGTTGTTAGCCCCTATATCAAGTAATGTACCACTTCCTACAGAATCCAATATGCTTAATAAAGCTTTTTCGCGTGGCCCCGTAAAATACTCCTCCCAATCCTCCCCAGCATTTACAATATTCGCGAGATCAAGATGCGCATGATATTGAGTCCATCTTTGACTAATACCTTCAAATTTAAAATGATTGAGGTGCTTGGATAAATCTTTAATAACTATTGCCGTCCAATTAGATGAATCACTTTGAGATGAGTTTTTATGAATAGCTTTTTCACTTAGAGCCGCTAACACAAAAGTTTTATACCTCCCCAAATTAAGTAAGGCAGTAAATGGAGAAACCATTAAGCGTTGATAGAAATTACTAACTTTACCGCCAATACTCCCAAAAGAGGATATCCAACGAATAACCCCTTTAAAGAAAGGCCATCGTATGGAAACGTCCTCATCTATAGTTACTCGACCAGCACGTTGAACAAGGCTAACTAATTCAGGTCGTTTATGAACTAGGCGAAGAGGCCCTAAAAAATTAGAATAAAATTCAGCATATAGAAACTTTCTGCTGCCTTTTGGAATAATAGCATCTAAATTATGAAGGACAGGACGCCCCCTACTATTAAGAGCTATATTGGTTAAATCAAAACTATTTAATGTGGCCCCATACCCATCAAGAATCTCTTCAATTCTCAAGAGTACCAATGCTGCATCTCGTCTTATTGATGGAGATAATTCATTACTCAACGTTGGTGAAAGTAATTCATTTTGTTCAATTAAAATTGAAAAGTCTTTAAATGTTTTTTGCACTAATTTGCTTGGAGTTAGTAATTCATCATTAATTAAGGTATCAATAATTCCTTTACTAAATAATTCCTCAATAAATTTAGAGCGCTGGTTGAAAACCCCCCGATAGATCACTCCATCTATTTTGTATAAGTGGGCGTATGAATCATTATCACACTGTGTTAATGTCATGAATTTCTCAGTTTTATTAATCTCAAGTGGTGTATTCATATTTTTATTATATTTAGTTAGTAAACAATAGAATGATAGATATTATTATTTTATTAGGCTATATAAAACTATTAAGTTCGATACTCACTGACAATTCAAGTGTATTTAATTATGTCAATAAGAATAAAAAATTATATATTTTTAAATTTAATTTAAAAACAAATTATTTATAGTAAATATTGTTACAAAAGTATACATAGGGACTAAGCATTTTAATAATAATTATTATTATTTAGCAGCATAAAAAATTGAATATTTACTATCAACCTTAGCTAAAAAATTAACAGAATTAAAGCCTCTTTTAATTAATTGACTCGTAAGATCTATTTTACTTTGTGACAGAAAAACTACTTCAGGGTAACCAGCAATTAGATTTAAAAAATCAACTTTTTGAGATGAGTCAAATCTAGAAGAGATGAAAAATACAATATCAGCCTCAGGAAGGGTTTTTATTTGTGATAATGGGCAAAGGTGGTAAATATTATCGTTAAACCCTAATGCTTGCGAGAAAAATCGACTAGCATCTAGCAATAAAGCCTCTTCGTCATATGAAACAACTAATTTAGCACCCTCCATTCTTGAAAACGCACCCACCCCACCCATGCCACTTCCAATATCGATAACTACCTTCTTCTCAAAATTAATTTTTCTTCTTATTGCATCCCATATAAAGCCCCAATCTCGATGAGCAGCGACCCCATAAGTATCAAAGTTAAATTCAATTGCGTCTGCAGCAATTTTAGGATTATGGGATATGGACTCAAAAATTTTTTCTTCCATTAATATAAAATTTTTTACAGCAATATCATCATTAAATTTACTTTTGAGATGCTTTGGTAACGAATGAGAATGACGAGATTGATTAACTTTCCATCGTTGATTCGCTGATTCAACTTCATCATTTAGTGGATTATTAATATTAGAGATTTTCATTTTAATAATTCTCATAACTATTCCAACAAATCGACCTTCTTCCCATTTTGATGAAACATATCTTATTGGTGAAAAATTCTGAATTAAGGCCAACAAAAAATTAACCTTAAAGGAATGTCCAAAATCTATAAAAAAAATTTTATTATTTTCTGTAACAATTATATGTCTAGCCCTAAGTTGTTTATAAAAAATTCCTGACAAACTAATTGAAAATAGTTTGAGTGCAATCTTAAAAACCATACTCATTTGTATCTTTGATTTTTTATACCAATCTTCTAAAAATATACCTTCAATAAAATCTATTTCAAGCACGTCCCAAAGTCCATCAATCACATAGTACTTCGGGCTGTAGTCTTTAATTAACATCTTTGAAGAAATTAAAATTTTATATTCATATTCTATGCTCTTTTGAAAGTCTCTACTAAGTCCAAAAGTCGTTTTTTCCACTTTAAAAATCCTATTTCCATACAAAAAAACTCTATGCTCACTTGACCAACGCATCAACACCGCATTTGGTATATTTTTTTCTACAAAAGAAGACCATTCATTTTCACGTGAATGATAAAAATTCACTAAAGGTGATTTAGTTTTTATTGACATAACGATTAAATTATAGTTTTATATTAAGAGCAATTTCAAATCACTTCCATAAATTTGAGTTTAACCATTTAAAAACATTATAGCTTTTTAAATCAGAGTCAAGCCATGCCTGCATTAAGTTACTCTCTCTATCAATATTTAATCTATTGTTTTTATAAAATTTAGGAAGTTGGGGCCACAATTTAAAACTAAGGCTTGGCCAAGGATATTTATAGCCATTATTTTGACAATTATCAGGGGCAGACATCCTAAACATTAAAAATATGTATGCATCTTCTTGATTACGAGCAGAAGGTAATGGTAATTCACATGCAGATTTTAATTTTAAAGTATACTCATCTTTTGATGATGCAAAATTTGAAAATCCCCATTCAGTGTATGGAGTTTCTCGAGAAACAAGTGATCTTGCTCCCATTGCAGGATATTCAAAACCTACTGAACCCAAAGCTGTTACTACACAATCAGCACAATTAATTAGTTCATTAGATGCTAACTCTTTAGGCCAAATATATATCCCATCAGTATCTCTTTTTTTCATTAGTTCTATAAGTCCAAATTTACCATACATATACTCAGCAGGATGAGGCTTAAAAATCCAATTGTACTGAGTATTATGCTTTGCTTCATTTAGAGTAATGTCAAGCCATTCAACATGATCATCAAAAAAACTCCTTCCTATATAATTTGGAAAGTCGGGCCAGCAGCTCGACAATACAACAACATTCTTTTTTCGTGGATCTCCACCAACGAGATTTGCAAGTGTTTCAGCATTTACTTTTTTAACTTGATCACTACTTCTGTATGCTTTAGTTACAGAAATTTCTCCGCTAATTCCTTTTCTCAAATTTTTAAGAAAAAATTTTCCAGCTTGAACCATATTAGCACGCTGCTTATTATTCAATGCGTGGAGATCTGACAGAAAAGGCACGTCATCAGGCACATTTCCTATTTCTTTAAGATCTTGAAGTTTACGAATTTGTATGTGGGAGTTACGCTGATTTAAAACAAACGTAGGAACTTTTGAAGATATAGAGGCCCATACCAAAGTTGAAAATCTAATTGTTGTTGGATGACTAATTACAGTCGCCTTGATATCGTATTTTTTAAATAACTTCTGATAAAAATCAATATAAAAAAGGGTTAGAGCAAGATGCTCTCTCAATGGTGTTTGATTTACATCAATTTGTCCTATAAGCTCCATTTTTAAAACGCCATCATAAAAATAATGAGTAGGATATCCTGGAGCAATATCAAGCGTCATAATATCTGATGGAGACTTCACCTTGGAAAGTTTTTGTTCTGCAATTGCATAATATTTTTCATCAATAGATGATGGAATAATTTCCTCTGCATCTGGATGAAAACTACGTAATGAATTGATTATATGTTTTGAAGACGACTGATGATAAACTCCAAGTAAGCCTGAGCCATATTTAGGTGCTAACGCCTTTCTAAATAGTGATAATCGCAACCAATGATAAGGATGATCCCATAAACCCTCATATAAAATTATTCCATTCCGTTTTGATGTAATATTACGATTAATCTCAGAAAATAATTTGTTAGATGCAGAGCGGAATAAGTTGCAATAATACAATAATAGGTGATTCCAAATAATTTTTACAATATGCTTGATTTTTTTCAAAATTTATCCCTTACTATTCAATATTAACTAGTTTAATGTAGTCGCCCTTAATGATATCTTGTTTAAGTTTTTTTCCAATTAACTCTTTTGATCGATATGGTTCAATTGCATCTATAGGGCATGGCCTTAATGGAAAAATATCTTTATCCAATAAAATATCGCCAGCGCGTAAATCTCTTACTGCTCGTAAAGATCGTCGCTGTACAATAACAGTTTCCTTTTCATTGTCCATTACACGTTTTACGCCTTTTCCAAGAGCAGCTTCTAATTCTCGGGTTCGATCAACCATTTCTTTCCATTCACCTGGCTGCATGGAAAACGAATGGTCAGACCCTTCACGCGAAGCATTATCTGTAAAGTGTTTTTCAATAACTCGTGCACCAAGTGCAACCGCGCCGAGAACAGTTGAGTGTCCTGTGGTGTGGTCAGACAAACCAAGAACTGCGTCTGGAAACTCGATAGAAAAATTCTTTAGTACATTTAAATCAATATAGTTAAAATTTTCAGCTAATCCAGAATAATTTGTATTACACTGCATTAGCACAATATCTGAAGCATGAAGTTGCGCTACATTCATAGCCATTTTTACCTCTTCAAGAGATGATGCACCAGTGGCTAACAATATTGGCTTCCCATCGAGCGCAAATCTTTCAATAAGATCATGCCAAGTAATATCACCAGAGCCTATTTTCCAGGCACAAACATATTTTGATAACCATTCAATATGTTTTGGATCATACAGTGATGTAAAGTAATCTACTCCTGCCTTATTACAAGTTTCTTTTAATTCATCTGTCCAGTCTATAGGTAATGATGCATCATTATAAACTTCTGAGACGCTTTTTTTCCAATCTGATTGATGTGTTTTATTTAATAAATTTTTAAAGCCAAAATCAGATACAAGAGTATCAGCAGAAAAGTTCTGAAACTTTGCAGCATTCATACCAGCTTCTGCACCCATGTAGATTAACTCTTTGGCTCGCTCCAAATCACCATCATGATTTGATGCGATATCTGCAATAAAATAGGTAGGATGTTTGAGCCCTACTTTGTGACTCCCAATCATAAATTCTTTATTCACAATTTTTTTATCTCCTCTATTAGGGTTGGCATAGAATAATTTAAATTCTTCTCTAAACTGCTAGAATCAAGCCGCATATCAATAGCTCTTTTAGACCGTCCTGAGATTTCTGTTGATGCTCTTTTTGATACCATATCAGTTGAAAGACCTAAATGATCTGCAATTTTAAATCCAAATTCTGCTTTTGACATACCTCCTTGTGAACCAATGTTAAAAGTCCCTTGCAAGCCTTTATTTACTGAGATCAGAATAATCTTTGAAAAGCTTGATAAGTGGAGAGGTGAAAACAATTCATCATCAAACAAAGTAACTGGTTTATTTTTGCTTAGGCGCTCAATAATAAAATCACTTAAACTCATGCGAGATTTGCTTTTAGATGGTCCAAACATTGCACCACGGAATATTAAATGATTTATATGGGTTTTAATCATTTTTTCTGCCTCAAGCTTTGTATGCCCATAGTAATTAACTGGACCCTCTATATTTTCCTTATGAGGGCCTTTAATATCAGGATAAACAGCAACAGATGATAAAAAAACCATACAAGAATCTGGAGAAATTACTTTCAATAAATTATTTACGGCTAGTACATTATTCGCCCAAGCATTTTTTTGATCATTTTCACAAACATCTATATCCACCATAGCTGCAGCATGAAGAATAACATCTGGTTTAATAGTTGCAATCATGCTTCGAACTTCTTCAATTTTTGTCAAATCACAATCAAAGTTGCTTTTACTTCTGGCGACACCAAATACTTTGCCATATTTACCTGCTTCATTCACTAAATATCGACCTAGAAGGCCTGTAGAGCCTGTCACCAGAAAAATAGTTGATTTAGATAACATTAAATTAACGTAGAAAGTTAATTTGCATAACGAGACATTAACTCCCATTTAGAATTTATTTTAAGTAATTCTGGATGCTTTTCAATAACTAGCGATATGTCATCAAATAAAGGGATTGCAGGAGGTTTGTCTAACTTTTCAAAAAGTGATAATATAAAATCATAATCTTCTTTATAATCTAAAGTACATCTCCAGTTAATGCATTCCCCTCCTGGGCCATTTAGAGAAAGTATTTTTAGATCATTATTACGCCTCATCCAAGGAGTAACATGCTCACGATCTTCTTTGGAAGAAGTGGCTTTGTCAGCTTGAAATAGAATATCAGACTTAAATACTTCGCAATCAAAGCCATGTGGCCAGCTTGCTGGCATATTATTAGAGGCAAAGTCAGCATTATTATCTATCAAAAGTTTCAATACTTCACCGCAGATGATAGGATCTATCAAAGGCTTATCTGCAGGAATTCTCATCACAATGTCAGCATTAATTTCTCTTGCAGCATCACAATATCTAGACAAAACATCTGATTGACTTCCCCTAGTTACAACAGCGCCAAAACTTTTAGCAGCCTTAGCTAGTTGATCATCTTGTGCACCAAAGGGAATGGCACAACAAACTATATCTGCAAGTGGAATAGCTTTACATCTTCGGATAACTTCTTCTAATACTGTTGTCTTACCAAGGCTCAATAGAACCTTTCCAGGAAGGCGCATTGAGCCCATCCTAGCTTGAATAATAATTGCTTTAGTCATAGCATAAAATTCTCTGAAAGTTTATTTCTTTTTAATTATAGAAAGAATATCTATATATGTCCAATCTTTAGGATGGTTACTAAACGACCATGGAATCCATGTTTGAAGCGCCCATCCAAGATGGTATTTTGGCGCCACAATGAATCTATTGGGATAATTATTTAACCATGCACCCCACCATGAAAAAGAACTATTGGCAATAATATTATACTTACACTGTGTAAATAAATGCAGATCAACAGCATCAGGATTATCAATAAAAATAATTTTATTTTTTATAAATGAGAAATGTTTTTCTACGTAGTCTGGTGAATCTGTTGTAATAAGAAATAATAAATCATCTGGAATAATTTTTAGTGCTGATTCATAATATTCAATAGGCAATGCCCAGCCTTCTTGACCCCCAGATAGTCCTTTTCCTTGAGTCAAATAATCACCGCGACGAACATGTATACAACACCTCATCTCAATAGGGTGGGAGAGCGATGAAACTATACTTTCAAGTTGAGTTGAGTATTTTTTCTTTAGAGTAAACCATTGAATGATCTTATCTCGATTATCTGAAAAGTAACTATCTGCTTGAAAACTGCCTGAAAACTCTGTCCAATCGTTAGCAAGTTGCATATCTTCGTCAAAAGTTTCATAATTTCCTGAAGAATTTTCATCTTCAAGTTTTTCTCGTTTTGGAGAAAAGTAATTTTTTTTATTTTCAGGCTTCAAAGACCACCAGATTTTCAAAAAGGATCGCCTTAGAAAACTTTCTCCACTTAATATGAAGTAACTACTGATATCGTCCTTCATAAATGGGGGCTCCAGTCGCTTTTCACTTCTTCCTAACTTTTGACCAATATAACTTTTGAATGATTTAACTCTATACTTAAAAGTACGCCTAGTAACGAAGTAGCAAAATCTATACCCTCTTTTCTCAGCAAAAGTTCTAACTGATGCATACTGAAATAAAGTATTTGCAAGCCCTGAAGTTAGTTTAATAGAAATCATTGATTAAGTTCCAATTTGTTTATATTTGAATATATATCGTCTTTCTGATAAGAATATATTAACTAATAGTTATAATATAATGGAAGCACGTCAATAGGTTGGCCTTCTAACCATTCGCCGACACTACAATTTTTAAGAATAGAATCCACTCCTACCTCTTTCATTAAAGCAAATGCCTCTTGTTCGTTGGTAAGACGGCAATAGATACTTACTGCTACCCTGGTAGGAATAAAATCATAATGCGCCATATGGATAGAAGTTTTTGCATGCCAAAGGGAGGGTTCAATGTCTCCGAAGTCCTCATATGCAAGAGCAAGCATAATATGGATACGGTGGTCATTGATTTTAGTCGCTTCCAGTTTTTCAACAACTTCATTAAAATAGACTTTATCATTCTCACTTAAGGCATCTTCTATAGACTTTATCCATGCAAATGAACGAGTTGGATAATTATTCATACAGTCATTTAAAAATATACGACGTTCAGAAATGCTCCAATTTTTCTGACCAAATGAACTATATATTGCAATACGCTTTTCATAGTTAATTGAGTCATCTATTCCAAGCCCTGGGAGTTCAGGGACATCGTTCAACATTTTTTCATATTGCAAAGCAAAAAAACCATAGATCTTATCTTCAATGATTCTTTTTTTATTAAACTCTCTAGAAATTTTATGTTTTAAATATTCTCCTAACTCCTTTCGATAAGTATTATCAAAAATAAATCGCTCAGCAAGGTTGATAAATTCATCTCGTGAAATTACGTCACATTCATGTGATCGTAAAAACTCCGCTCCATGTAAATTAAGATTTCTATTAGCTATCAGTTCAATTGAAGGAATACCAACGAGTGCTGCCTCAATATCACTACCGCCTGATGTTGGGAAAGAATTAATCCAAAAATGAATAGATTTTAAGACACAATAAATATTACTAATTGGGCCAATGTAATGTATGTTATTTCGAAGATCTTCATTCTTATTCAGAAAATGATCCAAATTATCACTACACCTTGACGTACCTATAAACACATGATGATAATTTGAGTGTCTACGAATCAATAAAGCGATATTTTCGAGCAAACTCTCAGTATCTCCAAAAAAAACTTTCCACATATTTGAAGTTGCAGAAACAATAGCATTATCTGGAATGTTAAATTTAGATAAATCTAGAGGCTTTGCCTCATCAATAAACTCAGTAGTATGTAAAGGCAGCATCATGACTTTAATTTTGTTCTCTGAATCCTTGGCTTTAAACTTATATTTAAAGACCTGATCAGTAGTAACCATAAATGTATAGTCTCCTGCCCCTGGGCCTATTGTAAAGGTGTAGCAATCTTGCGAAAGAACGGCATGAACTAATGCTGGCCGGGATGCAATTGCATATAAAGATGCAGGACATGGGGTAATAACAACAAAATCAATAGCATTTTTCCGAATCCAGTTTTCAATATAGTTAGCTTTTTCATTCCATGGCATGCCAACTGGAAGATGCTCAAATCCACTGAGCTTAACTTTATCAGTAAGATATTTATAAGATGAAGTATCCTTGTAATCATCTTTATTTGACAAATTACTTACTAGTACAAATTGTTCAAAATCTACCCCATTCCTTTGATAATGTTCCAGAATAAACCGATGAGGAACAGATGCTCCACCAGTATCAGAAAAATTTGAAATAACAAAAGCAATGCGATATTTCTTTTTTGGTTTCAGAAGTGTTGATGATTCAAACTTTTTCTTATTTAATGATTGTATTGCTTGATGAAGATCCTCATCATAATAAAACCTTAAATCACAATTACGAAAACGATTCATGTACATCCAAATATCATAAGCAGATGACATTGTTTTCTCGACATCACCAAGTCTTGAAGCCTCTAAAACAACTTGTTTTTTTTCATCGTACACCCTCCAGATTTCTTCATCAATATCCATCATGCTACTTATAGTCATTTTAACTCTTCATCCTATTAATCATATAATTTCTATATCATTAACTGTTTAATTTCGCTAACCGATAAAAAATTATTATTAGTTTTTGAACTATATTCAAAGCCCAAATCAACAGGCCTTCCATTTTCTCCAATAGCATTTTTATTAAAATCACGATTTACCTCTATAAACTTAATACTTGGAGTAATAACATAATGGTCATCAAATTCAATTGTAAGGTGGGAATCGTCTAATGGACACATAATTTCATGTAGTTTTTCTCCAGGTCTAATTCCAACAATTTCAATTTTAGCTTCAGGAGCTATTGATTTAACTAGATCAATAATATTAACTGATGGTATTTTTGGAACAAAGATTTCACCACCATACATTCTATGAAAATTTTTTAACACAAAATTAACGCCAGCTTCAAGAGTAATCCAAAATCGAGTCATGTCTTTGTGGGTAACAGGTAATGATTTAGCGCCTTCCTTAATCAACTGCTCAAAGAAAGGAACAACTGACCCTCTAGAGCCAACGACATTGCCATATCTTACAACTGAAAATCTTGTAGGGTGCCCACCAACCATATTATTGGCTGATACAAACAACTTATCTGAAGCAAGCTTAGTGGCTCCATATAAATTAATTGGATTTGCTGCCTTGTCTGTTGATAAAGCTATAACTTTCTTAACATTATTCTTTATTGCCATTGTAATAATATTTTCAGCACCATGAATATTGGTTTTTATACACTCCATCGGATTATATTCAGCTGCTGGAACTTGCTTAAGAGCTGCAGCATGAATTACATAGTCAACATCCTGTAATGCTTGATCAACTCGGTCTTTATCACGGACATCTCCAATAAAATACCTCATGCATGGATCATTATACTTTTGCTGCATTTCAAATTGCTTCAACTCATCACGAGAAAAAATTATTATTCTTTTTGGCTTGTAATTATTTAAAAGAATTTTCACATACTCCTTTCCAAAAGAGCCCGTTCCACCAGTAATTAATATTGATTTATTATTAAACATTTTTCACCTTTATTTGATTATTATATTTTTTACTATGCCGTGTATTACTTAATTGAGATTAATATTAACTTCTCAACAAACTGATATTAACATCTATGAAATAAGTTGAACTTTTAGAAGAAAAAATTATCAGTAAAATTCGTCTTTACTACATACTCTTCCTGTGAAGAGATGATTATAGTTAGTATGGTCACTTAAAAGAATTTTTAAGAATTCACTTCTTTTATGGACTCCTTTATATAAAACATTAAATTTTGAAATTGCATCACTTTCATGAATACTCCTACTATTTGAAGAAATACTTTCATCAAAGACTTGATTTGGAGCAACTCCTATAGTTTCGAGATGAATTTTTTCTGGATATACTGACCTCATTAAATTAACAATGGTATCAACCCTTTTACTATGAAAACTTGAAGTTACAAAGCTTACTGACTTTGCTCCCACTGGTAATGCAAATAAGTCAATAGAAAAGAAAACGCTTCCAACACTATCATGAGAAAACTGTTCGCATAAAATTTGATTCTTTATTCCTCTTTTTTTGAGATATTCATAAATCACACTTGATTCAGACAATATAAAATTTTCTTGATTAAGCTTTGGAGGCACGTTTAAAGTAAACGATGATGAGCATAAAATACTTATATTTTTTTCTAAATACTTATTATTACAAGCCTGTATTACCCATTCACATCTTTCAATAACATGATCTGGAAGCTGGCCATCAACAGTAAGACCTCCACTCATAATTACAAACATCTTATCTATACTCATATGATCAATGTCATTATTAATTAAACATTACATTAGTGAACGAATAATATTTTTTAAATCTTTAAAATTTATACTAACTTTAACTGCTTTTTGTAATTTTTTACTAGAAGCTATTAGTACAGGAGGATCTCCAGGTCTTTTCATTCCAGTTTTAGTTTTAATATCTACTCCAGTAAGATTAGAAGCTTCATCTATAGCGTCAATTACACTATAACCAACTCCACTTCCAACATTAAACTCTGAACTTTCAAACCCCTTCTCAGATAATAAACTTAATGATTCTAAATGGACTTTGACAAGATCATCAATATGCACATAATCTCTTACACAACTTCCATCTTCTGTTTCGTAATCATCTCCAAATATTGTTACTGCGTCAATCTCACCTCTTGATGCCTGCATAATTATTGGTAATAAATGCGTCTCAGGATTATGCCTTTCTTTTAATTCACCATCAGAATCATGCCCTGCCGCGTTAAAATATCTTAGTGAAATATATTTCAAGCCATACGCAGAGTTAAAATCTTTCAATATATGCTCAATCATTAATTTTGTTCTCCCGTATGGATTAATTGGAACTTTTGGGTGATCCTCAGTAATAGGAATAGAAACAGGATTCCCAAAAATAGAAGCAGAAGAGCTAAAAACTAACTTTTTACAATTTGAATCAATCATTGCCTTTAAAAGACTTATAGAGCCAGAAACATTATTATGGTAATACTTATAGGGATTAAGTGAAGACTCTCCCACTAATGAATATGCAGCAAAATGCATTACTGCATCAGGATTATATTTAATAAACAAGTTTTTAAGTGTATGTGTGTCCAAAATATCACATAATTCAAATTTACCATATAAGACCGAATCTTTATGGCCTGTAGATAAATTATCAATGGTAATCACTTCGTGTCCTGCTTTATGAGTGGCTTTAACCATATGTGAACCTATATAGCCAGCACCACCAATTATAAAAATTTTCATATTTAATTATTCTTTAAGTACCACTTATAAGTTTTTTCTAAGCCCTTTTCAAGGCTTACTTTGTAATTCCAGCCCATACTCGATAATCTAGAAACATCCAATAATTTTCTTGCTGGCCCATCTGGACGTGTCAAATCAAATGATAATTGCCCCTTATAACCAACAATCTTTTTAATGGTTAAAGCCAGACTTCGTATAGAAATATCTACACCTGAACCTATATTTATGTGCGATAGCATATCTAATGATTGTTTCTGATAAATTTTCTTATCTAATTTTAGAAGGTATATTGCTGCATCCGCTAAATCTTCAACATAAAGAAACTCTCTTCTAGCATTTCCAGATCCCCAAATAATAACTTCTTCTATATTTTTTTCTTTAGCTTCATGTATCTTTCTTATTAATGCTGGAATAACATGTGAATTCTCAGGATGATAGTTATCATTTGGGCCATATAAATTCGTAGGCATAACTGATCTGAAATCAGTATTATATTGTCTATTATAAGATTCACAAAGCTTTATGCCTGCAATTTTTGAGATTGCATAAGGCTCATTAGTTGACTCTAAAACATTCGTGAGAAGAGCTGTTTCTTTCATCGGCTGTTTTATGGATTTAGGGTAAATGCAAGAACTTCCTAAAAACAGCAATCGGTCAACATTACTTAGATATGAACTATATATAACATTAGCTTCTACCATTAAATTTTCATAAATAAAATCTGCTGGATAAGTATTATTAGCATAAATACCTCCAACTTTAGCTGCTGCTAAAATTACATGATTGGGCCTCTCTTTTTTAAAAAAAAGTTGCGTTTGAGCTTGGTCTGTAAGTTCAAGCTCTTTATGTGTCCTTGTAATTAAATTAATAAAACCATCAGAACTAAGCTGCCTATATATAGCTGATCCAACAAGGCCAGTATGTCCTGCAATATAAATTTTATCAGTAAGCTTCATAAAGACAACCGCTTACTCTTGAAAATTTGGAGCTTTAAAGCCATGCTCTTTGATTAAAGCGTCTTTTTTGGCAATATTAATATCATTTTCCATCATCTCATGAACTAATTCTTCTAGCGTAATTTCAGGTTTCCAGCCTAATTTCTCTTTAGCCTTTGTTGGGTCTCCCAATAGGTCCTTAACTTCTGTTGGACGAAAATATCTACTATCAACTGCAACTATCAGTTTTCCTGTTTCAGTATCATAGCCTTTTTCATCTTCGCCACTCCCTTGCCATTTAATATTTTTTCCTAAATGACTCCAAGCAAAATTTACAAAATCACGAACTGAATACTGAACTCCAGTTGCAATACAAAAATCCTCTGGTGTATCTTGTTGCAACATCAACCATTGCATTTTTACATAGTCTTTAGCATGGCCCCAATCACGCAATGCATCTAGATTTCCAAGATACACAGTTTCTTGAAGCCCAAGAGAAATACGTGCAAGCGCCCTTGTAATCTTGCGTGTTACAAAGGTTTCACCACGTAGGGGAGATTCATGATTAAACAAAATTCCATTACAAGCAAAAATTCCATATGCTTCACGATAGTTGATTGTTATCCAATATGCATAAAGTTTTGCAGCAGCATATGGAGAGCGAGGATAAAATGGTGTGGTCTCCTTTTGAGGACTTTCTTGCACCTCTCCATAAAGCTCTGATGAAGATGCTTGATAATATCGAGTTTTTTTCTCCAAACCTAAAATTCTAATTGCCTCCAGTAGTCTCAGTGACCCTAGACCCACTGTATCAGCAGTATATTCTGGACTTTCAAAAGACACTGCTACATGAGATTGTGCTCCTAAATTATAAATTTCATCAGGCTGTATTTTCTGAACAATATTAATTAAATTCATAGAATCAGCAAGATCTCCATAATGGAGAAAAAACCTTCTATTAGGTGAATGGAGATCCTCCAACAAATGATCAACTCTATCAGTATTAAAAGACGAAGACCTTCTCTTAATACCATGTACTTCATAACCTTTATTTAATAAAAATTCTGCAAGATAGGACCCGTCTTGTCCTGTAACACCTGTAATTAATGCCACTTTATTATTCATATTAATTTACAACCTTCCATCAACTTCACTCCTATTTAGTAAATATTTGATATCATATAGAATAAACCTATTTTTACCAAATGAATTAATTTCTTCTAATGGTAACTCTTTAAACTCTTCATGCGCAACTGCAATAACAATTGCATCATATTTATTTTTGATTGGATAGCTAATAGTTTTTATATTGTACTCATGAAATGCTTGATTTTCACTAACCCAAGGATCATAAATATCAATATTACATTTAGAATCCTCAAAGCCTTTAATCAAATCAACGACCTTAGTATTACGAAGATCAGGACAATTCTCTTTAAAGGTAAGTCCCATAATCAATATATTAGCGCCAACTAAATTAATTTCTCTTGTAGTCATTAATTTTGTTACTTGGCTAACAATATATTCACCCATATTGTCATTTAATTTTCTTCCTGCAAGAATTACTTCTGGATAATATCCAACTTCAATAGCTTTATGTGTCAAATAATACGGATCAACCCCTATGCAATGACCTCCGACTAAACCTGGCTTAAATGGTAAAAAATTCCACTTTGTTCCTGCTGCCTCAAGAACCTCCTCGGTATCAATTCCAAGCCTATTAAAAATCATTGACAATTCATTAATTAATGCAATATTTATATCACGTTGTGTATTTTCAATTACTTTAGCAGCTTCAGCTATTTTTATACTTCCAGCTTTATGAGTTCCAGCATTAATAATACTTTGATATAGTAAATCAACCTTATCTGCAGTATCTTTGGTTGAGCCAGATGTAATTTTTTTAATTGATGAAAGCCTATGCTCTTTATCCCCAGGGTTAATTCTTTCAGGAGAATAACCACAGTAAAAATCTTGATTAAATTTCAAACCAGAATACTTTTCAAGAATTGGCACGCAAACCTCTTCAGTTGCGCCAGGATAAACTGTTGATTCGTATATTATAATATCATCCACTTTCAGTATAGACCCTATAGTTTGACTTGCATTAATAAGAGGCATTAAGTCAGGCGCTTTATTATGATCAATTGGAGTTGGTACTGTAATAATAAATATATTGCAGCTATTAATCTCATTGATATCTGTGGTAAATTGAAGGCCACTTGACGCATTTATTTCTTGAGTACTAACCTCAAGGGTAAAGTCTTTAGCTTTAATTAAATCATTAACTCTCGATTCATTAATATCGAATCCAACAGTTTGAAATTTTTTTCCAAATTCTACAGCCAATGGAAGGCCTACATAACCTAAGCCAACTATAGCAATTTTAATATCAGTCATAGCTTATAGTGTTCCCTATACCACTCTACAAAATTCTTAACACCTTCTTTCACACTTACTGTTGGTTTATAGTTAAAGTCTTTTAATAAGTCACTAATATCAGCAAAAGTATCTGGAACGTCTCCAGGTTGTAATGGCAATAGTTCTTTCTTAGCCTTAATGCCAAGAGTATTTTCTATTTCTTGGATATACTCCATAAGCTCAATAGGAGAATTATTACCAATATTATACAAACGCCAAGGTGCGCTAGAAGACGCAGAATCAGGATTATTTCCATCCCAATTAGGGTTTGATTTCGCCGGATTATCTAAAACGCGGATAATGCCCTCAACAATATCATCAATATAAGTAAAATCTCTTCGATGATTACCATAGTTATATACTTGAATTTTTTGACCAGACAGTATGCACTTGGTAAACATAAATAAAGCCATATCTGGACGACCCCATGGCCCATAAACAGTAAAAAACCTTAGCCCTGTAGTAGGTAAAGCATACAAATGACTATAAGCATGTGCCATCAGCTCATTAGCTTTCTTAGTTGCAGCATATAAACTCAATGGATGATTTACATCGTCATGAACTGAAAAAGGCATATTAGTATTATTTCCATAAACCGAGCTACTTGATGCATAAACCAAATGATCAACATTATTATGCCTACAGCCTTCTAAAATATGATTAAAACCAACTACATTAGAATTAATATAAGAGTGAGGATTTTCAATGGAATAACGGACACCGGCTTGTGCCGCTAGATTTACAACATTATTAAATTTATATTCATTAAATATTTCATCAACCCCTTTTTTATCTTCAATATCCATCCGAATATGACTGTAATTTACATGATTTAAATGTCTCGCTAGTCGTGCTTCTTTAAGAAGAGGGTCATAATAATCATTATGGTTGTCAATACCTACGACCTCATCACCTCTCTCTAACAGCTTAATTGAAAGAGCAGAGCCAATAAAACCTGCTGAACCAGTTACTAAAACTCTCATATGTTTTCCTTAATCACTATTAAATAAATCTCTTGTATATACTTTGTCTAAAACGTCTTTAAGCTGGTCATTCAATCGATTAGATATTATTAAATCAGATAACTTTTTAAATTCACCTAAATCTTTGATAACTTTTGAATTAAAAAATTCTTCTTGCTGAAGGATTGGCTCATAAACAATGACTTGTATTCCTCTGGCCTTAATTCGCTTCATAATTCCTTGAATTGAGGAATCTCTGTAATTGTCTGAACCACTTTTCATAATTAGTCGGTAAATTCCTACTACTTTAGGTTTTTTGCTTATTACTGATTCAGCAATAAAATTTTTACGAACGGAATTTGCATCAACAATTGCAGTAATTAAACTATTTGGTACATCTTTATAATTTGCTTTTAATTGCTTGGTGTCCTTAGGCAGGCAATAACCACCATAACCAAACGATGGGTTATTGTAGTGTGACCCAATTCTAGGATCAAGACCAACACCTTCAATGATTTCTTTTGAATTTAAATTGTGTATCTCGGCATAAGTATCTAACTCATTAAAATATGAAACCCTTAAAGCAAGATAAGTATTACTAAATAATTTGACAGCTTCTGCTTCAGTAGAACCAACAAATAAAACATCAATATCACTTTTAGTTGCTCCCTCTATAAGTAGTTTTGCGAATTTTTTAGCATTATCTGACTGTCCACCAATGATAATCCTAGAAGGAAATAAATTATCATGCAAAGCTCTACCCTCTCTTAAAAACTCAGGTGAGAACAATATGTCATCATACTGTAGTTTGTTTTTTATTTTTTCTGTATATCCAACAGGCACAGTAGATTTAATAACTATAGTTGCTAGAGGATTTAGAGATATTGCATCATTAATTACCTGCTCTACTGAACTTGTATCAAAATAGTTAGTTACAGCATCATAATTAGTAGGAGTGCAAATAATTACATAATCAGCGCCTTTGAATGTAATTTCCTTATTTAGAGTAGCTTTAAAATTTAGATCTTTGTTGGCCAAAAAAAGTTCAATATCAGCATCAATAATGGGTGAAACCCTCTGATTTAATTGTTTGATTTTTTTTTCATTAGTATCATAAATAGTTACTTCATTATTTTGAGCCAATAACATTGCATTTGAAAGCCCAACATAACCCGCTCCTATGATTGATATTTTCATTTGTTGATTTCTTTAGTTGTAAGTTTTATAGTGTCTTCTTGTAGCTGAATAATTTCCTTTTTAAGGGCCTCATACTCTTTCATTTTCAGCCTAAGAAAGTCGAAGGTCATTTTGCCTTTTAGCTCAATTCCTTTGGGTGTTAATAAATAAATATATCTTACTTTATTTGAACTTCTTTTAAAATTTTTAAACTTTACTAAACCTTTATCAATAAGTTTATTTATACAATAATTTACCTGCCCCAAACTAATCCCCATTTCTTTTGCAAGTGCTCTTTGAGTATATTCAGGATTAGCTTCTAATTTTCTAAGCAAATCAAAATGAAGTTGTTTTTTTGTCATGATTTTTTTTTAATTGAAATAACGAATCACCATTGCTACCGCACGTCATAGACGCGTAATAAAAATGAATTTTTAAATAAAGTAGGAATTAATTTTACCATAAAAAAAATGTTCAATATTTGAACAACTATATAGAATTTGAATTTGTTTATAGATTTTTGACACTTCTAGGAAAAACATTCTAAAATTTGAAAGTCTAGATTTAAGTGTTTTCTATTAAAGTAATTAATGATGCTCTATAATTACAATAAAAAAATATATAAAAGAAATGTATAGTAATATTGACTTTAACAAAAAAACGATACTAATTACTGGTGGTGCTGGTTTTATTGGAAGTAATTTAACTTTTTATTTTCAAGAAAATTTTCCTAATTCAAAGATTGTAATATTTGATTGCTTTAGAAATGAGTCAAAATTCTCTAATGGCAATCTTCAAAGTTTTGGACATTACAAAAATTTAATTGGATTTAAAGGAGATGTCATTTGTGGAAATATTAATAATAAAGATGATTTATTATTACTTAAAAAATATAATTTTGACTACATTTTTCACCATGCTGCGATTTCAGATACTAGAGTATTAGACCAAGAAATTATTATGAAAACGAATGTTAATTCGTTTTATGATATTCTTAACCTAGCTAAAAATAATAATTCAGTCCTTGTGTATGCCAGTTCTGCTGCTACATATGGAAATCTACCCTCCCCTCAAACTATTGGCTACGAAAACCCTGAAAATCCATATGGCTTCAGTAAGCATATGATGGATCAAATTGCATATCATTTTGGAAATGATAATCCAAGTATGACAATTGTAGGTTTGAAGTTTTTTAATGTATATGGCTCTCGAGAATTCTATAAGGGAAAGACCTCTTCAATGGTAATTCAACTTGGCCATCAAATTTTAGATGGTAGAGTGCCACTCCTATTTGAATCTTCTGATCAAATTCTGAGGGATTTTATATATATTAATGATGTTATTCAGGCTAATATTAGAGCTTGCAGCCCTAAGAAAAATGGTGTCTATAATATAGGCACTGGAATTTCTAGAAGTTTTCAAGAAATTGCGGATATTTTGCAAAATGAACTGGGTACGGATTTAGGTACTGAATATTGCCCTAATCCATTTCAGGGTTATCAGACAAATACCCAAGCTAATATAGATTCATCAAAAATAAATTTAAGTTTTGTTCCTAATTTTTCCCTGGAAGAAGGAATTAAAGACTATATATCTGAAATTAAGAAACTACATGGAAGTGATAACAAATGATTGAGCTCCAAAATAGCAGTCCTCGAGTGCTTGTTATTGGAGATTTGATGATAGATCATTACTTATGGGGTAAATGTGAAAGAATATCCCCTGAAGCACCAGTTCAAGTTATAGATATCGAGAGTGAAAATTCGGTTTTAGGTGGGGCTGGAAATGTTATTAACAACCTTAAGTCACTAGGTGCAAAAGTTGATGTTATAAGTATTATCAGTGATTCAGAGACATCTAATGAGCTTCGAAAACTTTTAATTGATATCAATGTTGAAACTAATTTTCTAATTAATCAAAAAAATCGAACAATCTCTAAAAAAAGTAGAATTATTGCCTCTCAACAGCAGGTTGTTCGCTACGATCAAGAAAGTACTGAAGACATAAGCATGGAATCGCAAGACCTAATTCTTGATACTTTTAAAGAAATTATTGGTAATTATGAAATTATCTTACTATCTGATTATGGAAAAGGGGTCCTTACTAAAGAACTTACTAAATCTTTAATTGCCATTTCAAATAAACATCAGAAAAAAGTACTAGTCGACCCAAAAGGTACTGATTTTTCTAAATATAAAGGAGCTTACTTACTTACCCCAAATCAAAAAGAAGCTAGCGAAGCAACTAAAATTAATATTAGAGATAATGCAAGCCTAATCAAAGCAATTACTAAATTAAAAAATAAATACGATCTTGATGTTTCTCTTATTACTCTTAGTGAAGATGGTATAGCAATTTTTGATAATAAATTTCGTATTCATCCTACTAATACTAGGGAAGTGTTTGATGTAACCGGTGCTGGTGATACAGTTCTTGCGTCACTTGGTTTTGCTCTAGCCTGTAACCTTAAAATTGATAAAGCTATTAAATTCTCTAACCTTGCGGCAAGTGTTGTAGT
>Ga0075447_10000079_pt1 | contig 42400 bp, 35 predicted proteins | sample CoawatmetaG10DNA_FD_72352 | JGI IMG/M metagenome (GOLD analysis project Ga0075447, IMG submission 72352) | Marine microbial communities from the West Antarctic Peninsula - Coastal water metaG104-DNA | ecosystem: Environmental > Aquatic > Marine > Coastal | place: Atlantic Ocean: West Antarctic...
GTCTGCTGACCATCAAGTTTATTATTTTTGTAATTTTTCTCCTCATTTAAGGAGCCATTACTAAAGTACAAATAAACAGTTTTGCTTATAACAATACCTTTTTTGTAATAACCTAATTCAGCTACAGCACCATCTTCACTAAATCTCTTATATTCACCATCTAGAATGCCATTTTTGTAATTTTTTTCTTCATTTAAGAAGCCATTACTAAAGTATGAAAAATAAGTGTGCCCAACTTTTTTTCCATTTCTATAAGAAGATTCTGACTTAATATTTCCTTTTTTATCCCAGTAAGTCCATTCACCATCAAGTTTTCCATTTTTTATAATCCCACGACTGTGGAACAAATTGTTACTTAAGAAAATACATATACTTTCTCCAGTATATGGCTTCTCTTGATTTAATCTGTATATAAGGGCTTCTCTTAATTCAAATTCAGATGATTCATAACAAACACTGTCTGAATTAGTTGCTATTAATTCTTCAGCAAAAATTGTTGAAACAAAAAAAAGAGACATAAATAGAATTATTTTATTCACACTTAAAAAATCACCATAAAATAAAAAAATTCTAAGGATAAAAAAAATTCCATTTGATAAATCTATTGTAACATTCATTCCTTAGATAGTTTTAACTATGAATAATGATAAATATAAAGAAGATTTTTAGATAGAATTTAGAAATTAAATATACTAAAAATATTTATGTAGTTTTTCTTGTATTATAAACATCAGAATTGAATGTTACTTTTTTGTGAAAAAATCTAAATCTAAATAAACTTAAAACAAAAAATAAATTAATTATGATTAAAAAATGTCTTTTCCCTGCTGCGGGCTATGGAACTCGTTTTTTACCTGCAACTAAAGCTGTTCCAAAAGAGATGCTTCCTATCTTAACAAAACCACTTCTTCAATATAGTGTTGAAGAGGCACTAGCTGCAAAAGTATCAAACATGGCTATAGTAACTGGAAGAGGAAAACGATCGATTGAAGATCATTTTGATAACTCATTTGAACTAGAGTTTCAACTTAGTGGTACTTCAAAAGAACATTATTTGAATGAGATTAATGATGTTATTAATGCTGCAACTTTTTCTTATATCCGTCAGAGGTCAATGTTAGGACTTGGTCATGCAATCCTTACAGGAAAGCCACTTATTGGTAATGAAACTTTTGCGGTTATTCTGGCAGATGACCTTTGTGATAATAATGGTGATGAAGGAATTCTTTCTCAAATGGTAGAAATCTATAATAAATATCAATGCTCAATTATTGCTATAGAAGAAATTCCCATTAGTCAAACTAATAAATATGGTGTTATTATTGGAGATTCTATTGATGATGAAAAAAATATTTATAGAGTAACAGACATGGTTGAAAAACCAGAATCTAAAGATGCGCCAAGCAATTTAGGAATTATTGGAAGATACATCTTAACTCCAGATATTTTTGATATCTTATCAACATTAAAACCTGGTAAGAATAATGAAATACAAATAACAGATGCACTTCTCTCTCAAGCAAAACAAGGAAAAGTAATTGCATATAAGTTTAAAGGAAGACGTTTTGATTGTGGTAGTTTAGAGGGATATCTAGATGCAACAAATTATTTTGCTAATAAATTAAGCATTAATAAACCTTAAAAATCTCTTCTATTTACTTTTCTTACTGAATAAATTATTGTCTATGGATGATTGTGGCTTAAACTCTGGAACAATTTCAATTAATAATTCACGAATTTTACTATGATCAAAATCTAAAGCTGACTGATGAAGTTTATCTATAACTGGACTTAATTGACTCCAGTCAAGCATTTTTTCTTCAGCTCGCATTATTAGAGGATTAAGAGTTTTTTGAGACTTTTTACCTACTAGTAATTCTTCATAGAGTTTTTCTCCTGGTCTTAGGCCAGTTAAATTAATTTCTATATCTCCATTCGGATTATCTTTATCCTTTACATGAAGTCCACTTAGTCTAATCATTTTTGTAGCTAGATCATAAATTTTAACAGGCTGACCCATATCCAGAACAAAGACATCACCCCCTTTACCCATTGCACCTGCCTGTATCACTAACTCAACTGCCTCAGGAATTGTCATAAAAAACCTGACAATATTTTTATCAGTCACAGTAACTGGACCGCCTTCTTCAATTTGCTTTTTGAACAATGGAATAACTGAGCCACTAGAATTTAAAACATTGCCAAATCTAACCATAGTAAAACAAGTCTTATGTTGCATCTCAGAAAATGATTGTAATATTAATTCGGCAACTCTCTTTGTTGCACCCATTGTATTTGTTGGCCTTACTGCTTTGTCAGTTGAAATTAATACAAAAGTCTTGACATTTGTATTAATAGCTGCCTGAGCAAGCATCATAGTCCCAATAACATTATTAAGTAAGCCCTCAGACTGATTAAACTCAACTAATGGAACATGTTTATATGCAGCAGCGTGGTAGATTGTTTCAACTTGAAAAAAATTACATATACTTTCTACCCTCTCTCGAACTTTAATTGAACCTAGAATTGGTATTATTTCAATATTATCTAATTGCCTATTTTTAAGCTCTTGGTCAATTTGATAAAGAGAAAACTCATTAATCTCAAAAAGAACAAGCTTTTTAGGCTTAAGTAAAACAATTTGGCGACATAGTTCTGATCCAATTGAACCTCCAGCCCCAGTTACTAAAACGACTTTATTCTTAATTTTTACTTGCAGAAGATCAATATTTGCTTTAGTTGGCTCTCTACCTAACAAATCATTTATGTTAATTTTACGTAAGCTTTCAACTTGTACTTTGCCTTGAGCTAATTCAGACACGCTAGGTAGAGATCTAACAATCAAATCATAAGGCTCTAGAAAATCAATAATCTCATTTCTTCTGGATCGAGACACTGATGGAATTGCAAGCAACAGATCAGTAAGGTTTTTTTCAATGATAAGTTTATCAAGATTGGTTGTTGAATATACTTCTACTCCATGAATAGATTTCCTATGAATTTGCTCATTATCATCTATAAAGGCCACATGATTATACTCATCAGAATGAGTAAGTGCTATAGAAAGTTGCCTACCTGCAGCACCCGCACCATAAATTGCAACATTTTTTTTATTGGAAGAACTAACCTCTTGTTGTTTTGATAATATCCATCGAGCTGAAAGTCGAAAAGCTAGTATCATTGCTAGCAAAACTACCCAATTTATCAAAATAACTGATCTAGGTATCCCCCCAACTGCAGTCATAAATGCAGCTGCACCCCAAACTAAAGCAAAGAGAGATACTGCCTGGACTGCAGACCATAAAGCTTTAAAGCCAATATAACGAATAATTGAACTATATAAATTAAATTGATGAAAGATTGGTATACCAATTATTGGTGATCCAATTATTAACCAAGTAACATTTCCATTTGGGAAATACCAGTAGTCTAATCTAAGAGAAAATGATATCAGTAATGCTGAAATAATAATAAATGAATCAATCAATATTATAACAATCTGCTTATTAGTTCTTTTTAGAGATATTATTCTACCTATCAATGAGAAACTCCTTCTTTATTTATCACTTTTAATAGTGTCATCCAAAGAATTTTAATATCAAATATAATTGATTTATTATGCATGTATTCTACATCTAACCCAACCTTCTGAGTAATAGAAATTGCATCACGTCCATTGACTTGAGCCCAACCAGTCATCCCTGGTAATAAATTTTCTACTCCTGCTTCAGTTCGTAATTTAATTAAGTCATCTTGGTTAAACAAAGCTGGCCTTGGGCCTACAATACTCATATCACCTTTAAGAACTGAAAATAGTTGTGGTAATTCATCCAAACTATATCTTCGGAGGAACTCTCCAATAGGTGTTAAAAAATTACTTGGCTCAAAAAGTAAATGAGTTGCTTTATCTGGCGTATTAATAATCATAGATCTAAATTTTGGCATCTTAAAAATAATATTATTTTTTCCAACCCTCTTAGACCAATAAATACTTGGACCTTTAGATGTAAATATTACTAATAAACCTATTACTATCATTGGGATTAATAATAAAGTAATTAATATAAGACAAATACTGATATCAAAAAGACGATTCATTCATATCTCGAAAAGTCTTGCTTGCTGAGAATCCAATAGACTTAAGCTTATCTGAATGATAGAATTCACTGCCCATTAATTTATTCACCTTATAACTAAGATTAGTGCTCATTAGCCCAATTAAACTAAAAAAGAAAACAGGGATGCTCCAATTAGGTACTGATTTACGATTCACAATACAAATAGTTTCATAAATTTCTCTAGAAGAATAGGCTTGACCATCAGTAGCAATATATATTTCTCCATTAGCATCTTTACAATTTGCAACCAGAAGAAGAGAGCTCACTACATCATCAACATGAATCATTGATCTTCGATTTCCAGTCTCTGGCAATGGTGGAAACCATCCTTTTTTAATTCCTTCAATCATCATCCTTAAGTTACCTTTTACTTCAGGACCATAAACTAATGATGGCCTTATAACTGAAACATGCATTTTGTATTTTAGTCCTATTTCTAATATTTTCAATTCAGCTTCTCTTTTAGTTTTTCCATAGACACCTTCTGGCTTAAATTGGTTACTTTCAGTTAAATAACTTTCTTCAAGATTACTAGAGCAAGCTTTTACACTGCTAACAAATATAAATCTCTTTACTCCAGACTTTCCAGCTAAATCTGCTAAATGTATAGTTGCATCAACATTCAACAATTGATAAAGACGTTCATTTTTAATACTATTTGTATCATGCGTAAAGCCTGCAAGATGAAAAATAGTGTCAATACCCTTTAAATCTTTTTGCTCTATACGCTCTTCAACCAAATCACATATTATAGTTTTAAGTCCCTCAATAGGTTTTCGAGATAATAGAATGCACTTAAACCCTGATAAAACAAGGCAATTAATCAGTTTTTTACCAATAAAGCCTGTTCCACCTGTCACTAATACCATTGAATAACTCCCTTACATTTCAACATTACCATTAGGTAGCTGTATCATCCACCCTTCCAAAGCATCAATTGACTTGTTCCTATCAAATACTGTTTTAGAGTATTTAAGGCCCAATGCACCCATAGTTTGTCTTTCTTCAATAGTCATTTTTTTAATTTTACTCACATTATTAGCTAAACTTTTACTGTCTCCAGCATTAGATACATAACCACAACCAGATTCATTAATGATATTTGAACCCTCACCATTTAACATTCCAAGTATTGGTTTTCCTGAAGTTAAGTAAGCCTGTAATTTACCTGGTATTGTCATAGAAAATATTGGCTCATCTAATAGACTTACAAGAAGAACATCAGCTTTATTAAAAAAATATGGCATTTTATTGATTGGGTGTCTGCCAGCAAGGGTAACCGAGCCAATTAAATTACGAATTACTATTTCATTCTCAAGCCAGCTTAATAATCTCCCATTCCCAACAATTGTCCAGTGAATATTAGAATCTGCTTTTAATAACTCAATGGCATTTAGAACTGATGGAAAGTCTTGAGCATCTCCAATATTTCCTGTAAAAATTATATCAAAGGATTTTTTATTATGTGGCAATGAGTTTTCATCCTTAATATCTGAGAATACTGACTCAGCCCATCCAGGAAAATATTTAATATTACTGTGATTCGAGTATTTTTGTATATGAGGCAGAAAACTCTTAGATTGTCCTAGAATTAGATCGCATCTATTATAGATAAATGAAACCAAACCTCCAATCAAATTTAGTATGAACTTAGATTTAACAATACCAATTGCATTGAGTGTATCTGGCCATAAATCTAGCGCCCAAAAAATAACTGGGACTTTTTTTATTTTACGTAATAGAATTGCTGGTAGGCCAACCGTAATTGGCGATGGTTCAAAAACAAAAATTAAATCAAAATTAAGCTTTCGTAATTTATAAACTCCAATTGTTGATGCTGATAAAGCAAAACTAACATAATTGAGCAGAAGTTTAATCTTGTTACTACCTCTTAATATTATTGGGACGCGAATAATATCTACATTATTGTATTTACGATATTTACTTGGATTTTTTATAAAGTCTATATCTAAAAGTCCACTAGGATAATTTGGTAAGCCAGTTAAAACTGTAACTTTATGGCCACGATTTTCAAGACCAGAAACCAGATCATTGACTCTGAAATCTTCTGGCCAAAAATACTGACTAACTACAAGCAAATGCATATTTTTTTCTACTCTTAATTAAAATAAAAAATGAAGAATTATATTTGTCAACTATGATTAAGTTACTTAAAATTTCATCGCTCCATTACTACAACCAAAAATGAACTATCAAAGCCATTATTAAATTCTTTAGTTAAAGACCATCCCAATGATAAAAAAGTTTTAATCATTAACTCTTTATTAGGCACTAATCCAATCAAAACAGCAGAAATTCTAGAATCTTTATCAATAGAATCTATCTTTGTATCAAATAATAATGAACTCCCTTCAACATTTTTTTGACTCAAATAAATATTACGTGCATTAAAAATATTGGAAGTAGAATAGCCATTCATTATTTCAGGCATTATTCCATAAGTGCTACCAATAGAATAAGTTGCAGATGACAAATCCTCTGAGATAATGTATTTATAGGCATCACTATAATTGAAAGGAGTTGTAACACTTTGGTTGCTAATAAAGGCCTTAGGTTTCTTGTACTCTGATAAATTCATGATTACTATTAATCCTAAACATATTAATAATAAAGGTTTAATGTTTTTACTGCGCTCAAGAAAGATTGTTAAATTCACAATACCAATCACTAAAAATGGAGCTATCTTTTCAACTTGGTAGTTATGATAGGTCCATAATCCTGGGGCAATTGTATTAAAAATGAGGAATAGCCCTAAGAGTAGTAACAAAAAATAAAAACTTAACTCCTTTCTTCCTTTATACGGCAATAAAAAAGCTAAGGGGAGAATTAAAATCCACCATAGAGGGAATGCGTTATATGTTGTGATATATATTGCTCCTGATTGAATTGCATCAAGAAGTCTATCAATAATAAATGGAGAATTGTCTACTGATCCTGTAGCTGGCGTTCCATAGATAATGCTTCTAAATAAAAATGGTATAAATAAAAGAATTGGAGATGCAATTAATAAGTAACTTTTTAAGGACTTTAAACTAAAATTAAATTTAACACCGTCGTAGATTATATGGCAAACAATTGGAAGTAGTGCCAAAAGTATAGGTTGTCTCATTAAAGCTCCAACTGAAACAAAAGCCACTAATCTTAAATAATTTGGAGCAGTTGATGTCATAAGCTCAAGCATAACAATAGTAAAGAAATAGTAGGACCAGATTGAATGTTCAATTACAGGACTTATTTCTAGAATTATTGGAATAGTACCAACACTAATAATTAGTAAGACAGATACTTCTCTAGAGATAACTCTTCTACAAAGACGATATAAGATTGTTGAGAAAAGTGAAAATACAATCAAATGCCCAAACCTAAAAACTATATCTTTAATTCCAAAAAATGATCCAAATAAAAATGATGGCATTAAATGCAGTGGGGGATGAGGTGAACCATTTACTCCTTTTAGGAAGAAAACGTATCTACTTATAGTTAATAATAAAATAATCATTAATACTTTATATATTGACTTTAATCTATTAGTAAAAAGAAAAAATATCACAAGTCCAATCAATAAAATAAAGCTAGTAAATTGAACTAAAAATTGAAAATTAGTATCACTAGGCAGTGGTAATAAATTATTTAATTCATAGAGTAAGTATATAGCTTGTGCATGAGCTGACCCAACATAAGATATTTCATCACTATATAAAGCAAAATTAATCCTATCAAATATGATTATGTAAAAGAAAGCTAAACAAAATAAAAAAATAGCAATATCTTCTTTATAAATGGATAAGGTATCTCTATACTTTTCTAAATTTAAATTTGCAATTAATGAAAAGATAATTAAAGGGATGAGAACCAATATAAGCTGCGAGATAAATTGATAAAAAATACTTATAGAGCTAGAATCTATAATAGGTTTGATCGTCACTGCGCCATAGTAACCATAAGTTATAAAAAACGAGTAAATGACTACGTTTGCCCAACTTAATTCAAACTTAAAAAGTGTTTTATTCATATTAAACAATTAGTCAAGCATAAAAATTATATAAATGGATCATAACAAATCTATTACAGTGTAATTAAAATTATTTCGCCCATTTGAAGTAAGGCTTGACCATTCAACCTCTACATCAGATGTTGTGCAAGTTTGCTTAATCAATTTAATATTTTCATGGTTAATATTTAAATTATAACGACTAGAAATAACACCATTAAAAATATCTAAATCAGTTTGACGGTTAAAGCATGACCAACTACTAATAACAGCAACTCTTAGAGACTTGCTATTCATTAAATGCTTGTCATCTTTCCCATAATTTGAGATCTCAACTGAATTACTAAAAGTCCAAGCATTAGCATCTAAAGCTGGAAAATTAGTAATAATTGATGGCATTAGATAAAGCTGCAACGTAGAATCAAGTACTAAAATAACATCAATCTTATCTCTATTTAATGACTTATAGATACTAGACTCATTAAAAACATCAGTTCTATTCTTAATGGCATATTCTATATTTGATAAAAACAAACCAGACCATAGCATTATGAAAATCAAGGGAATAAATGTAAGGCCACCAATTTGCATATTAAAGAATGATAAATTCAATAATCTAGCAGCGCCAAAAATACCTTCTATAAATAGTAAAATAAAGATAGGGCCTAAAACCATACTATGCCTAGTTGGGCTAAATGGAAAGACCTGAAGAAAAAGCAAAATAATCCAAAAAAATATAGAAATTGAAATAAAAATAGCTATGATTTTTTTTGTTATTTGATTTGATAGAAACATTGAAATAAGGCCTCCAATACAAAAAGCCAAAATTACAATTCCTAAATAACTATGACCTTCAGCAAATTGTCCAACTGGCGAAAGCATTGCTTCTATAACTTTTGGAGTATTTGATATAAAGAAATTAAAAACATATAAAAAGAAATCAACTAATCCATTCTCAAAAGATGGGTCAAGAACAAACTCTTTATTTATGCCAGCATTCCAAGTAATCCCACATGATTTCACTCCAGTGGGAGATTCATTAATACCACATGAAAAATCTCCTTTGAGATATGGCCAAATAAATAATAAAAAAATCGATAAAAAACCTAAAATAGAAAATATTGTAGCCTTAACTATTTCCAATAAACTTATTTTGGAATAAGCAAACCAGAGAGTTACTAGATAAATTGGAGGTATAAAAAATAAAGCTTGGTATTGAAATAATCCAGGTAAAGCTAACAATACTCCTCTTAAAAACAATTTTTTATTAGAAATGATAGGACTTTTAATAATATATAAAAGATGATGAAGTAAAAATGCCATAGCAAATATTGATACTGCATAATTTTCCATTTGAGATGAATATATTATGTTTTCCCATGAGAAAGAAAGGATGGTTGCTGCAATTAATGCATGGGAAAATGCGTTATGATTTTTATAAACTCTTATTAAAAATAAAAAAAATAATACAATACCTGAAATATTAAATAGTGCCGAGGGCATCCTTCCCCAAAATTTTGCTTCACTATAATTTTGTTCTGAGTTAACAAGAAAGTTAGTTAGATAAAATTGACCAGGAGCATAAGTCCACCCTCCAGGAACTGCATGAAGAAAACTTCTCCACCAAACACCAAAATAAGCAACATTTTTTAAAATTGAGCGATTATCTAAAAATTGAGCAATATTTTTAGCATCATCACCTCTTTCACCATTTAAAAGCTCAATTCTCCAATTTTCATAACGATCTTCAATATTATGAACATATGCCTTTCTATCAATAATTGTAACCGCGACACCAATATCATCAACATGAGCAAAGTTTTTTTCTAACAAAGAAAAACGCACACCAGACCCTATCGAAATTACCCCTACCAATACAAAAACTATTAGCCAGTTTTTCTTTAAAAATATTTTTATTACACCGATATTACCCATTACAATTTATAAAAGATTCAATAATAATAAAATATTCATAATTTCTATAAGATTTTAAGTTTTAATACTCTAATCAATATCTTTAAAAGTTGGCTCTTATATCAGCTCGTAGTATTAATTAAATTAATCAATTCATCATAAGAATTAAAAACTAAATCAGCAGATTCAGGACCAGTTAATGCTATTTGAACCCCCTCATGTTTCTTTTGAATTTTTACCATACCCATTTGATCTGCACCGGCCATATCATTTTTTGGATCATCACCTATCATCCATACATTTTTTGGATCAACTTTAAGTTTTTTTAATGCCAACTCAAATGGCTTTTTATCGGGTTTATCACGACCAGCTTCTTCTGAAGTCACTACATAATTAAAAAGCTCATCTAAACCAAAATATACGAGTTTTCTAAATTGTATCTGAGCAGTAAGATCTGTAATATTAGCTGTAACAATTCCTTTGCTTTTTAATAATTGAATAAAACTTAAGACATCAGGAAAAAGCCTACAATTATTTAGAAAGGTTCTCCAATATGTTTGCTCTAAATCAAGTGTCAGCAGGATGCGAGTTCCAAGTTCAAGCTTTTCTAAAGTTGCTTGCATATATAACAACCTACTATGTGAACTTGCAACATCGCCCAGTCTAATCTTTATCTCTTCTCGAGCCTCCTTAAAAGCCTCACCAAAATCCTCTTTAGAAATACCTAATATATTTTTAATCTTTTGTTCTACAGCTCTTGAAGCCTCTTTGTGAGCTGGTGCATAGGGATAAAGAGTATTATCTGTATCAAAAATTACAGCTTTAGGAATTTCAAGAAATTTCTGCACTTTCTCTTTATTAGCTTTCATTATATTCTCCGTCTCTTTAAAGCCTCATCAAGCTCCATTAGAGTTACTATTTGCATTATTCCCTTTACTCCACCTGAGAACTTAGCACTAAAGTTGAATAGTTCCTCCATATGAGGAACTAAAATATGTACTGCAAGACTTACATCCTCAGCAGCAACATCTCCACTTATCTCAATAATGACTTCACCTCTTTCATCTATTGAATCTATATTAACTTGGAGTGCACATACTCCAATTAAAACTCTTACAAGTTCATCATAATAAACACCATTCCTTATGCATACTCTGACTTTAAGGTTTGAATTAATAGAATAACCATCCTCTAATAATTCAGCATTATTAGGCAGCAATGAAAAAACAACATCCGATCTCATTGCTTGAGGGGAAATATATTTTTCACTATCTGACCTTCTCCTCTCAATTTCTTTACGTACCTGCTTTTCTGAATGGCCACGTTCATTCGTATCACGATTAATTCTAAGAAAAACTCTTAACGATTCGTCCATATCAATAAAAATACGAACATCAAGCTCCTCTGATAATTGTTTAGGATAAAGTGCATGAAGTCCTTCAACAAGAATTACATTTTTACTAGTTGTAATTTGGCTTTGTAAAAAATTTCCACTAGCATGATCATAGCTTCTTGCTTGAACTGGAATACCATCCATTAAACTTCTAACATCTTTAACTAATTGAAATAATTTATTTGCTTTGGGATTAAGATGGGTCATTGTTTTCCACATAGGTGATGACCTATCCCAGTTATGGTAATCATCTCCAGATACTTCAGCAATGGACTCCTCTCCAAAAATTGAAGCCAATCCCTTAGAAAATGTACTCTTACCAACACCAGAGTCTCCAGCTATCCCAATTGACACAGGCCGATTACCAAGCCGATAGAAATCATTCTCTCTTACACCTTCTCGAAGCAATTGAATAGCAATTAACAAGCCAAATCCGACCATGAAAGTATAGTGTAAAGATTTAAAAATTGGGTTTTGAAAATTGACATTTTCCAAAAAATGATAATTAAGAAATAAGATTTCAGCGCCGGATGTATATAACAAATGATATGAGATAAACAGCATACTAAAACATGCAATTAATAAAACAGCACCTGAGCCATATCGACTTTGATGGATGGCAAAAATTGGCACTAGCCATAAGTACCATCCTGGCGTTTCAGGTGTCATTAAAATAATCACACTAAATGCAACGCCTAAAGCAGCAATCAAAAGATCAAAATTTACTCTTTTAATTCTCCAGAAAAAATAGAGAAGTAAAAGATATGCCAATATGGATAAGTAAATTAAATTTCCTTTACCCATATTAATAAATAGCCAATAAAGTTTATCGACTTCACGATTTTCTAAAACCATTATTCTAAAAGCATCAGATAATAAAAATGGCCCTTCAATGAATAGAAGTGATAGTGAAAAGTAAATTAAAAAACGCTGAAACTCTTTATTGATGCCATTGTGTGACCAAAGGTAAAGTACAATAAATGGAACACCAATTATCATGCTATGTTTGGCAGCTATTGCAAATGCAAGTAAGACTCCAACAGTCCTAAACTTTCCACTCTTAAGAAGCATTAATGCTGACATAAATAAAACAACAGGGATTAGATCAGTCTGACCATGCCAGTATGTAATAAACAACATAAGTGGCGATAGCCAATAATATTTGATAATTTTTTTCCACTGCTCTTCAAAGGTTCCCAATAAGAGAAGTAATAGAAATATATCAGCAAAAAGAAGACTTAATCTAAAGCCAAAATTTGCAAAATATTCCACTTCAGCAAAGCGATCAATTACATAACCTATCGCAGTTATAGGAAGATAAGCAAGAAACATTATTGGCCCATAAGGGAAAGCCGTTGTATCAATACTATTTTCCAAGTGGGCAGTCCAAGGAAGCAAAGTAGGACTTCCGACCCAATTTACAACAAAAGGTACAAACAATTCGTATTGGATATCAGGCAAAAGAAAGATAACCAAAATTAATTTAAGAATTATTCCTATACGGAATAATGGTTCAACCCATAAATCAGACCATATTATGCCCAGAGGTCTGGATACTTGGTGCATACCGCATCTCCTATAATTTCTAATTTTTCAATATTTTTACGAAATTCCAAAACATGTTTTTTATTAGTTCTTCCTTGAAGTTCAGGTGAAACAAAACATAGCTTAAAGCCAGCATTTTTTAATTCAATAAATTCTTGTTTATTTATTGGAAATATATTGAAACAATCTACCCAAACCCAGTCAACCATACCTGAAAGAGATAATGCAGTTTTAACATCTTCATATTCAGAAATACGAACTGCACACCTCTTTTCACCCATGGATGAAGTTTTTTTTAAAAAAGGGAATGACTGATCAAGAAAAAAGAAGTTATCAATATTATATTTTTTCATTAACTTTAAAATAGGCGCTTCTAATCCCTCCTCTTTTACATTTAAAATAAGAGTTTGATGTCTGAACTCATTGAGCCAATCTTCAAAATTTGGGCCATTAGAAAAAGGATCGTGATGAATAATAAGTTTTCCATCATTTGATCGAATATCAACTTCTACCCCTAATTCTCTAGGTGTGTTGTTAAGTAATTCAATCGTATTTACCCTATGAGATATTAATTGCATATTAACTCATCTTCCGACGAAGAGTGAAACTGAACAAAAGTGTTCTTTTAATAAAGCGATATTTGGACATTAAACTAAAATTCCAATTAGATACACCATGGATTCGCTTGCCAAAGTGAACTGGAAATCTTTTAATTTTTAGTCCTGATCTAATAGCAATATAATAAGCATATAAGTCAAGAGAAAAGTCATTTGGTGGAGAATTCCAATGCAAAAAAAAGCTTCTATGAAACAAAGTAGGTTGCGCATTTATATCCCACATAATACTTCTTAGAAGGATAGTCTCAAAAATTGACATCCCAATAGTAAAAATATTATCTAGTATAGGTCTACCATGACGCTGACCTTTGACAAATAATAACTCAGGATTAGATGATTTTTGAAAAAAATCAAGACCTATTAGGACATCACTAGGTTCAGTTTGAAGATCAGCATGGGTCCATCCAATTACCTCACCTTCAGCAACCTTAAGACCAGCTAAAATACCATAACCATAACCTTTGTTTACAACTACATCCACTCTTTTAATAAATGACATATCAGAGGCAACAATATCAAGTACTTGTGAAGTTTCATCAGTTGACCCGTTATCTACTATGATAATCTCAACATCTTTTTCATAAGAAAAAATTTCCCTACATCTATCCAAAAGAATTGGTAGGTTTTTTGATTCATTGTAACAAGGAATTATTAACGACAGTTTTTTCACATTAATATATATTCTCAGTAATTATTTAATTTTAAATTAATAAACTTTTAAATTATTAGATTTAAACAACTTTATACACAAAAAACTTATTGCCAACAAACTCCTTGCAAAATAAAAAAGAAAGCTCTTTGTAATTATCAAAAATAGTAGGTTGATTAATTGTATTATTTTGATAAATAATTATCCCCCATCTTGGCTTTTTTGAATAAGAATAGATAATATTTTGGATAACTTTATCTAGAATGAGCTCATTACAAGGATTATAAAAATAAAATAAATTATCATTGTCATCCAATTTATACAATGACATATCATCGTTTATAATTTTAAATTCAACATCACTTGCTGAGTTATGATTTGAATATATTTTTGAATTATTTATTGCAATTGAACTCAACTTGTCACAAAACTCTATCCCTTTTACCTTTTTGATACCAAAATCAGCTGCAGATAGCAACGCTCTTCCTTTTCCACACCCAAAATCAATAAAAACTATACTATCTTTATCTAAATCAAGAGCTTTTAAAAGTTTTAAAAAAGGTCTTACTCTTGTTGGTACATAAATTGTTGCATACTTAACATTTGGATGTTCTGGTATTGTCTCTCTCGGATCCAATGATTCAATTAAATCATATTTGCTATCATAATCAAAAAACCTATCAATAAATGCACTAATATAAAGTTTTAAAGTATTAAAAAGACCAACATTTTTAATTGCAATTACCGTGTCAAGTAGTAATTTTTTAATTACACTGTATTTAATTCTATTCATATACTAGAAACTTTTGTTTGATGAAATTCTACCTAAAGATTATTTAAAAAATTAGTATTTAGTTTGTTATTTTGTCAGCATTTTTACTATAATAATAAATACCTGGCAAGCTTGATAAAAGTAAAATTGGAATAAATAAAATAACAATCGAGGATGCATTTACCATCTCGACACCAAGCATATTTAACAAAAATAATCCAGAAGCCTCTCTCACCAGCAGACCACCTAGACTAATTGGGAGGGCAGAGATTATTATAATCAATGGAACTGATACAACAAAAATGTAAAAAGAATAATCCATACCTAAAGCTTTTGAGGCAATCCAAAAAACCAAAACCTCAAGAATCATAGCAAAAACTGTCATAAAGAAAATTCTAATAACTAAATTTTTATTTATTGAGTATTGATATATATCATCAATCAAAGAAATGCTTTTTTCATAATTACTTGTACTTAAAATTTTAAAAAGAATATTTCTTATTGTTTTAATAAATAATTGCGCTTTAAATATTACTATCATTAATAATAATGTAGTTATAAATAATGCAATAAACAAATTAATTTCTGAAAGAGTCTGATGTTTATCGCTATAAACCGTTAGAAATATAAATATAAATATTAATACAGAAAAAAGCCCTAACAATCTGTCAGCTATCAAAGATAGTATAGAATCTTTTAGTGATAAGCCTTTTTTTACAATATAGGCGCCGCGAACAAAATCTCCACCAATTGAGCTTGGTAATATATTATTAAATGCAATTCCAATAAAACTAATCTTAATAATTTCGTACATGCTAAGACTCAGATTTGAGCTTCTAACAATAACACTCCATCTTGCTGCGAGAAAAATAAAAGATAAAATTTGTAAAAAAATACATAAAGTTAATAGACCAAGTGATGCAGATAGAATAACTTTACTGACATCACCCCAAGGAATTGAGACATAAATATAATATGCCAATACTAATGAGATAAAAAGTTTAGTAATAGATATTAAATTTTCTTTACTCAGCATATTTATTTCATTATTTCTTTAAAATTACCAGAAATAAAACTTAGCAAAGTAGACTCAAAGCTTTTACTTAAAATATTTTCTAAAGCTTTTAAAAATATCTCTATATCATTATCATTTATTATTAAAGGTGGCATTAAATGCAAAACACATGGATTAGAGCCTGTGAAATGACAAAGTACGTCATACTCTTTAAACAATCTTCTTACAATTGAAGCAATTCCAACTCCATTTGCAATTTTAGAAATTTTTTTGCTTTTAGAAATATTCGCAGCTTTAGAAATCCATCCAAAATCAAATTCAATGCCTAAAAATAAACCCTCTCCCTTAATACTCTTAATATATTTTGGATATTTATTTTGTAATTTAATTAATTCGTTTTTTAAAAAAATAGCTTTATCATCAACACCCTTTAGGAAATTTTTATCAGATATATAATTTAAGGTTGCTATAGCAACCGCACAAGACTCTCCAATCCCGCTAAATGTTGAGCTATGTAAAGCACAATCATCTCGAGTACCATATGCAGATTTAAATAGTTTATTTGAAGTTACCATTGCACCAATAGCTCTTTTACCGCCTCCCAAAGCTTTTGATATAGTTACAACATCTGGAATAGCGCCATCTTTCTCAAAACAAAACAAGTTTCCATTTCCTAAGCGGCCTAATCCAACTTTTATCTCGTCAAAAACTGAATAAATTTTATTTTTTTTACATATTTTACAAACTTCCAATAAAAAACCATCAGGTAATATTTGAATATCTTGGCCACCCATAGGTTCAATGAAAATTGCAATAATATCATTCTTACCATTTGCAAAAGTATGATCAGAAATTATGTTTCTAAGCGCACTTAAATCACCATGAGGAATTGTTATTATATTTTCTTTTGGTATCCCTACTAAAAAACCATCACCAAATCCTTCGCTATCTGTTAGAGATAGTGCTCCATGAGTCTTACCATGATAAGCACCCTCCATCCTTATCATAAATTTCTTACGCTTATCTTTTTGTGACCTGGTAACAAGTTTAATTGCTGCTTCATTTGCCTCAGCACCAGACACACTGAGTGTAGCGATATTCAGTTCTCCAGGAAGTAATTGAGATAAATTATGTGCAAGAACTGCCTGAAGTCTGTTTGGACCAAGTTTTTGCATATCAATAACATCATTATTATGACAAAACTTTTCTGCCTCAATTACTACAGGATGATTATGCCCCAGAGCTAGAACTCCAAGACCTGAAGTCATATCTAGGACTTTTCTTCCAGACTGCAGATATATATACATCCCTTTAGCATGACTCACATCTAGATCTCTAAAACCTAATAACTTAAAGATGCCCATTAAGGCCGGATTAATATGTGTCGAGTACATATCTAAAATTTGACTATTTGGTATTGAAGAAATATCTTCTAATTTATACAGATTGTTATTCATAATTAAAACCTTAATTGCAGCTCATCATTTTGAGCATATTCTTCTTCTTTAAATATTCTTTTAAACATATCATTATTGAATAAATTATTCTTATCATATTTTATCTTACATTCCTTTAATTTTGAGAAGCTTGGATACATCAATTCAAACTGCTCTTTCAAAATTATTGGTGTTTTAGCTAAATGCTGTTTTCCACTATAGCTAAGAACTAAATCATTCATCTCTATAAACATATCTCTTTGAATAGAGACTTCATTAGGAATTTTTTTAATATCTAAAGTAATTCCATATCCATTTAATTGAAAAGATTTAACAAATGATTCTTTTTGTTGACGATAAGTTTTAAGAGAAGTCATAGTTGAATAATAGCCATATTTATGGGTAATTTCTATCAAACTTCTCAACCCTTCTTTTGCAAATTCTTTAGGTATTAATGCCTGATACTCATAAAATCCATCCTTAGAAAAAAGATTATAATCAGGAACAATACCATCCATCAAAAAATGGTACTCTGAAAAAGAATAAATCTTTTTTTTGTTTAATGAAAAGATAGTATAACCAGCTGAATGAAATCTAAAGAAATACTCTATAACTTTACTACCAATGAATGTTCTTGCAAAAATTATTAATAAAGACCTTGGAATAATTTTAAAAACATGATTCTGACTTATATTATGGTTTTTTACTGAATAGTCACCATTTTCAATAAAACTACCAAAATGTATTACCCCCTTTCCCAAAGAAGATCCTCTTGAGATTGCATCAATAGTTGCAATTGAATAATCTGAATCACCAATAGTATCTTCATATAGATCAATTAAGTTTTCAATTGATTTTGCTTTCCTGGTTTGCCCACTAATATAATTTGAAGGTACTTTTTTTAATTGTAAAGTAATATCTACAATAACCCCTAAGAGTCCTAAGCCTGAGATTGCTGTATAAAAAATATCGGAATTTTTATCTCTGCTACATTCAAAAATTTCCTCACTTGATAGAACTATCTTAAAACTAAGAACATGCTCTCCAATATTTCCCTCTTTCTCACAATTTTTACCATGAATATTATTTCCTAAAGCACCCCCAACAGAAACATATCTCGATCCTGGCATTACTGGTAACAGCCATCCATGACTAATGCAGTGAAGATACACATCTTCAATTGTAGCTCCAGATTGGACAATAATTTTTCCATTTAATGAATTAAAATCAATAATTTTATTCATTTTTTTCGTACACAAAATTACACCATTCTTATTAAGAGTATTATCGCCATAACTTAATCCAGCACCCCTAATTGCAATACTTTTATTGTTATTTTTTGTTTTTGAAATAACAGAACATATATCATCAATAGTTTTAGGGAAGTATACTTCTGATCTTTCAGAAACTGTTTTTGACCAACCAGAAAGGTTTATTTCTTTTATTTCCATGATTTTTTTAACTAGCTTTATTTAAGTTTATGAGAAAAATTTGGATCAGCTATTATTGTATATGGGTGGCTGTCCCAGTTACTAAAACATGATTGCCAATATTCAAATATTTTAAGATCATTAGGAGTCCCCCAACAAATATAACTATCAATTTCAAATACAACGCAACGAAGGCCTAGAGCAATGGCATCATTTATTGCTGTATCCACATAATATTCATCATTAACTTTAGCATTCCTTTGCTTCATACTTTTAACACTACGAAGAAAATTACTCATTTTTTTAAATGTAAAAGTGCCCACAACAATTGGATCAATTGATGAGTTAGACAAAGGCTTTTTTACAGATATACTTTTAATCAGTCCTGATTTTTCTGCATCAATCCACCCATACATTTCAGGGGAGCGCTTAGCACCAGGAAAACCCCTACAACCCCAAACTATTACATCAACTTCTTCTGAGTTCATTAAAGATTGAAATTTGATTGAATTATAGATCATCCCATTATCACATGCTGCAATAGTAATTGGCTCATCATCCGCTAGGCCTTTAGACCCCTCAACGCAAGTGGTTGCCTGTCCATCAGTCATATGGTCAAGAATTAAAAATTCAGCATTTGCTGATTTTTCTTGAAGGATTTTTTTTAAATTATTAACAAATGGCATATCTTTTCGTAAAACAAATCTTTGTAGGTCAGTTTGAGGCAAGTCCATTAACGCCTGAAAAGCCATTGGCTGATTAGAAACAGAAATTAATGGTTTTGGCGTTTCATAGCCTTCTTTTTGGAAGCGACTTCCTAAGCCTACCATTGGTAATAAAAGCGACCCTTTATGACTTGGTGCAGGCTTTTCATTTAAGATTTCTCTAAAAGTATTAGACCAATAACAATATTCTTCGAGGTCTGCTGGAACCCCCCATTGCATAAAGTGGCTAAGTTCAAATACCTGGATATTTAAACCATCTTCCATCATTGGTTTGTAAACCATACTTACATAATATTCTCCTGCAACTGTTAATTTTTCTTCAACACATCTCTTAAAGTAGCTTTGCATAAGCTCACCACTTTTAAAATAATATGTGCCTGAGGATGCAAACTCTTCTCTTGGATTTTCAGTAAAGGGCTGTTTTTCTTGAATGTTATATGCACACATTTTATTTTCTCGAACATAGGCATAATAGTTACTCCATAGAGTATGCGGATGAAAGCCTCTATAACAAGGAATTGAGCCATCACATCCTGAAAGCATAACTGAATTAGCAAAATCTTTAAAATTCCAATCACATGTAAAATCAGCATAATTGACTACTGTAGGCTTTTCTAAATCAATAAAACTTATAGCTTCCATCACCGCATGAACTGGGCCTAACTTATGGGGGTCGATAGAGACAATTATTGCACTTGGCGCAACCTCTTCTAGAATTTGACGCATACGATATGACTGCTCATTAAGATGATCCCTATTACAAATAAATATAAAATCATTATCTCCAGGAAACATTTCAACAACATGTTGAATAATAGTTTTTCCATCAACTAATATTAGTGGTTTTGGAACAATATAGCCAGCTTGACGAAAACGCTCACCAAAGCCTGACATAGGAATTACAATTTGCATTTAATTAAGTAATAGTTTGTCTATATTTTTCTGGTTCCCAATCTAGCAACCTATCAACCTCAATATCACTCAAATATCGAAGTTTTTCATTATCATCAATACGCATCAAAAGTTCTGCATGACACCTCAAAATTTCATCAACATCTGGGCTGGCATTCTTAGAAACTAATACTCCCTTTCCTTTAATTATTATAAAGGGAATTGAATTATTATTTTCCATATATGTGTCTATTGAAAAACTATCCTCTACTTCATTAAAGCAAGGCATCTTTGGCCCAAGAAATACAGCTTGGTCAGGATATAAAATTCCGTTTTTATGATCACAGTATTTATATGCTATTTTATCCAATGCTAGTGAGTGAATTATTTGATATTTAGGCAGTCTCATTCCGAATTGGTGACCTATTTCTTTTAAATTATCTGAGTTGAAAGCTATTAGCTTTCGCTTAGACTTTTTACAATAATCAAGTACGCGCTGCATTAGAATATTAGCCTTAAAACAGTCATCACCTCCTACTACTAGGCCATGGTTTCCAAGAAGAAGAATATTCACATCTTTTTTTTCTTTTATTGCAGATTTTGAAGCATGCGTTAGCTCAATCCCTGGACGAATATAATCTACCCAAGAAAAGTTTTCATTCTTAAGTAATTTTTCTAATCTATTTTGTCCATTTTTTAATACTAAGAAAGCTAGCAATTCAATTGGATGAGAATGAAGCACAACCTTATGAGACATTAAAGCGTGCAATGTTGTTTCGATTGAGGGTCGTAAACTACCCACTTTAATCATGACATCTTTTAACGGATTTTCATCAAATTTTTCAATACTAGAAAGGATTTTTGAATGATTAACTGCTACAAAAATATCTTTAGTTTTAGCCTCAGACAGCCAGGAACCTGAAGCTTTAATCCACATTACATTACCATCTTTAATAGATGTATTACCACCAGCCCCTTGAACAAGCAAATGGTTTGAACCAAGTTTCTCAGATAATTCTAAAAAGCTAGAGTTTTCCTTCATAAATATTTAAAATTTTTGCCAAATATTCTGGTTTACGTAATCAACATAGCTAAGAATTATACGTACCACTTTATCTGAAACGTTTGAATCACTATAATCTTTCACTTGTTTTAATATTTGATCCTTTCCACTAGGTTGATTTTCTAATACACTCAAGGCTTGAATTACCCGCTCCAAGTTAAGTCCAACCATCATTACTGAAGCCTCCTCCATAGCTTCAGGGCGCTCATGAGATTCGCGAATATTTAGTGCTGGAAAATTTAAAATTGAGGACTCTTCACTTATTGTTCCACTATCTGACAAAACTGCTTTAGATGAGATTTGCAATTTATTGTAATCAGTAAAACTTAAAGGCTTTAACAAGTGAATATTATTATTAAATTTGATATTCAACTCCTCAATTCTCTTCTTTGTTCTTGGGTGAGTTGAAATAATAATAGGCAAATGATATATTTCAGCGATTCCATTTATCATAGAAACTAATTTATCAAAATTTTTATCTGAATCAATATTTTCTTCACGATGAGCACTTACTAAGAAAAATTCATTTTTGACTAAACTAAGTCGATTTAAAACACTCGATTCTTCAATTCGTGAACGATAAAAAGTTAGCACTTCATACATTGGACTTCCAGTTTTTATTATCATATCAGATGGAATTCCTTCTTTCAAAAGGTATTCACGAGCTATGGAACTGTAGGTCAGATTAATATCTGAAGTATGATCAACAATTCGACGATTAATTTCTTCTGGTACTCGTTGATCAAAACAACGATTACCAGCCTCCATATGAAATATAGGTATTTTTCGCCTTTTAGCTGGTATGACAGCCATACAACTATTTGTATCACCTAAAATTAACATCGCATCAGGCTTGTGTTCAGCAAGCAAAGGGTCTACAGCAATAATTACATTTCCAATAGTTTCAGCAGCACTAAGACCTGCTACATTTAAAAAATGATCTGGTTTACGGATATCTAAATCTTGAAAAAATATTTCATTGAGCTCATAATCATAATTTTGTCCAGTATGAACAATTATATGTTCAGTATATTGATCTAACTTAGATATTATCCGGGACAACCGAATTAGCTCTGGTCGTGTTCCAATAACTGTAATAACTTTTAATTTCTTCATATTAAACCTCATGTGCAATCGTATCAGGATTATTTGGATCAAAAATTTCATTTGCCCACAACATTACAATCAGATCACTTATTCCTATATTTTTAATATTATGAGCCCAACCAGGAATAGTTTCAATAACTTGAGGTTTTTCACCAGACACAAAAAACTCATGATTTTCATTAGTTAAAATATTTTTAAACCCAAATTTTGCATCACCTTTAATGACAATAAATTTTTCAGTTTTACTATGATGATAGTGACCACCTCTTATAACTCCAGGCTTAGCTGTAAAGAAAGAGAATTGTCCACAATCAGGTGTTTTGAGTAATTCAACAAAACAACCTCTGTCATCAGAATGATTAGTAAGATCGTATATAAATTTGGAATATGGTAAATAACTAACATATGTAGAGTATAAAGCTCGAGTAATTCCAGTTCCAACTTTCTCAGCAACTAAGTTTGTTCTAAAATTTTTAAACGCTTCAATTTGCTTATTTAGATCATCAAGAGTAATAAGGAATTCTGGAGATACCTTACCCCAATGGAACCCAGGATTTACTAAATCAATACTATTCATAATACTTTGAATAACATCATCAATATAAACCAATCTAATACTGGTTAATGGATTATGCATTTCAATTGGCAAGTCATTAGCAATATTGTGGCAGAAAGTTGCTACCACAGAATTATAGTTAGGCTTACACCACTTACCAAATACCCCTGGAAGCCTATAAATAACAACTGGATTACCAGTATTATTTGATAGATCTTCTAAAGCTTTCTCAGAATCAAGCTTAGTTGAGCCATAGAGATTTTCAGACTCTACTTGAATCGATGATGTAAATATAACTAGAGGCTTATGAGAAGATTTTTCTATAAAAGAACAAAGTTTTATTGTAAGCTCTGTGTTTCCTGAGATAAAATCATTGGTATTATCAGGGCGATTTTCTCCTGCTAAATGAATAATTGTATCTGCAGACTCAGTTAATTTTTGTAATGAATCAAAGCTATCACTCCGATTAAAACAAGTAACACGATAATTCTTATTCTCACTGAGTTTTTGTAATAAATTTTTGCCAATGAAGCCTTCAGATCCAGTAACTAGTACTTCCATTTTATTCTTCAGGAGAGATAGCATTATCATTTAAAAATGCTTGCATAAATGGTAATTTCATTAGTATTTTCTTCATTTTTTCTTTATCTAACTGAACAGTATTATGGGAATTATAATCTTGTGATCGAGAAATCTTTTTTTCACCTTGTTCAATAAATTTTCCATAGTTTAAATCCCGTAAATCTGGTGGTATGCAAAAAAAGTCACCCATCTCCCTAGCAGCAACCATCTCTTCACGACTTAGAAGAACTTCATAGAGCTTTTCCCCATGACGAGTTCCAATAATATCAACAGGATAGTTGGGATGCCCAACAAGATCATTAATTGCATCAACAAGAACACGAATTGAAGCAGCTGGAGCTTTTTGTACAAATATATCACCTGGCTTTCCATTTTCAAAAGCAAATAATACTAAACTAGTTGCATCTTCCAAAGTCATCATAAATCGAGTCATATTTGGATCTGTAATTGTAATATTTTCTCCAGCTTTAATTTGATCAATAAAAAGTGGGATAACAGAGCCGCGAGAGGCCATTACATTTCCATAGCGAGTTCCGCAAATAATTGTAGAGTTATTATCACGAGACTTTGCAACCATGACTTTTTCCATCATAGCTTTAGAAATTCCCATTGCATTTATTGGATAAACAGCTTTATCAGTACTTAAACAGATAACTTTTTGAACGCCTGAAGAGATCGCTGCCTCGAGAACATTTTCAGTCCCCAAAATATTAGTCTTCACTGCCTCCAATGGGTGAAATTCACAGGATGGGACTTGTTTGAGGGCGGCTGCATGAAAAATATAATCTACTCCCCTTACTGCATTTAGAACTGATTGAAAATCACGGACATCTCCAATATAAAATTTAATCTTAGGATTTTGATAGCGCTTGCGCATATCATCCTGTTTCTTTTCATCGCGACTAAAAATTCGTATTTCCTTAATATCTGTATCAAGGAAGCGATGAAGCACCGCGTTACCAAAAGATCCAGTGCCTCCAGTAATTAATATAATTTTTTTACTAAACATAATGGAAAGTATACCTAAAAACAATTATTGCTATTTATAGAACTTAACTCTGTTATCAGGATTTCCTGGAGTTTCTGGAATTTTTTTTATAGTTCTTTTTAAGCGTTTTATTTCAAAATACTTATACTCCCAGAAACGATAAACTTCAGTTCTTAAGTGAGACCAAATCCAACCAACTCTTCCAGCACGCCAAGCTCCCAGAACTAAGTAGTGATATGCAAATAGGATTATGTATCTGCCAGGTATTTTCCAAAAATTGGTTTTGAGCCACATACGTCTCTCTAAAGTTGAGCCAAAAAATTTTGGAAGAGCTGCTAATGATTGACCTTCAAATTGACTAGTTGCTTCAGAGCTCGTGTAACGATTTTGCTTTACAATCCAATGGTCAAGATTAGGGCTATCATGATGTTCGAGGAATCCATCTGCATTACTCACTTCACCTTGAACCATTGGATGCTCATTAACCATCACATCAGTAAAATGACAAATTCCTTCTTTCCAAAGCCTAAGTATCGGCTGAATTACTGGCAATCTAGTCTCCATAAAATACAACCTACGTTTAATGATAATGCCATCACACTTATTTTTTTCTATCATATTTTCAATAGAATTTTTAAGTTCGTCAGTAATTCTTTCATCTGGATCTATTTTCATTACCCATGGAGCTGAAATTGGTAAAGAATTCAATGCAAAATTCCATTGATCTCCAAAGCCTTTAAACCTCCTTTGAACAACTTCTACACCATACTCTAATGCAATGCTTACTGTATCGTCTTGGCTACAACTATCAACAAGAAATACTTCTTGAGCCCACCCTTCAAGATTTTTTAAAAGTCCTTCCATATTATGACTTTCATTTAAAGATATCATTATTACTGCAACAGGTGCACTCCCTCTTTGCCATTTTGTCAAAGGGTAATTATCAATACTCATTATGACAACTTTACCCAATCTGGGCAGCGGCCACCTTTAAGAAGCCATTTATAACTTTTATCCATTTTTTTTGCTATCAAACTCCATTCAAAATCTTTTTTCATCCAAACACGCCCTTTTGACCCCATTATTTCTAGTTGTGCTTTTGACTTTTTCATTGAAAAATTTAATGTTTCAGTTAAACTTTCTACGTCATTTTCAGTCCACCATCCACAACCTTTCTCTTCTAATTGAGACCATGGAGCTCCTTTACCTACAACTACAGGGCAGCCATGAGCGAGAGATTCAGCAACAGCTATTCCAAAATTTTCGGAATGTGATGGGAGAATAAATAAATCTGCATTAAAGTAGGCTTTAGACTTTTCATCACCATAAATTACTCCTGTGAATGAAACACGACTTAAATTAAGTTTAATTTTAAGTTTAAGTAAATACTGCTCGTAACTAAAGTCACCTTTGCCAACTATAACTAAATCCCATTCAAGGAAAATATTTTGTAAATGTTTCCAAGCATATAGCAGTCTATCAATACATTTAGTTGGGTGTAATCGTCCTAAAAATAATAACTGTCGCCTTTTATTATTGATTTTTACCATTGGCATTATTGGAATGTCAATTCCATTTGGGATTATAGTAACAGGGGAGTTAAATCCTTTTAATCTAATATCACTATATTCAGCTTCACTTGTGGCATGAAGCATTTCTGCCCTAGTCATTACCTTTCGTTGAAGAGGCCAAAGCAACTTTTTAACTAATTTATTTTGACTAAGAGCCCAAGTAGATAAAGTACCCCTTGGAGACGTAACTAGCTTCGCTCCATCTTTTGAAACTACCCATCCAGAGGCTATATTAATCATAGACCACAAGCTATGGTTATGGACAATATCAGCAGTTCTCGATTTTATATTCAAAGAATAAGGCAAACTAGTTGATACAGCAAATTTTTTAAAAAATGGCCATTGAGGATATATTACAATTTTAACGCCTGGAATTTGGCCCTTAGCAGCAAGACAGGATAATTCAACTTCATTTCCAAGAACTGATAGGCCCTCACATAAGCGTGGAATGGAATATGAAGGTCCAGCAGCCTCTTCGTTGATATGGGGAACTATGTGAATTAACTTCATAATAATTTAGATTCATAAGCTTCTGAAATATAACTAGCTACGCTTCTGCTATCATTATTAGAAATCATATTTCCATCTAATAGCCATTCTTTAATAGGTATCCCAAATCCAGTTTTTGGTCTATTAATTATATGACTTGGAAGAGGCCTAAGTGGCGAATTTGCTAGTAAAGTTTTATTAGGGTATTTTTTAAAGAATGGAAAAAAAGTATGTATTTTTCTTAATAAGTGAGCATCTACAAGAGGTGCTCGTAATTCAATACTATGACTCATGCTAGCCCAATCACTATCTCGCAATAACTGATTTCTAAGATAAGTCATCGACTCAATTTGAGCGAGCTCAAGCTCGGGTATTTTTGAGACTTTACCCACCATTTCATTAATCCATCCATTAACACTAAAATCTTTTAAAACTCGTTTAGCATTTCTATCTCCAATTAAAAAAGATAAGTCATCTGGACTATAAATGCTTCTTCTTAACCACCATGAACCATCTATTCTTTGAAGCCATGATGGTGCATATTTCCATCGAGAATTACCTGAACGCTTGGCTTTGATTCGAGCTATAGCATTTACAATTCTAAAGCCACCTGGGAATTTTTTAATTATTTTCATCATTTTTACAAAAGCTGGTAACTGCTTAAAACTTTCATAGCCAAGGAATAGCTCATCTCCACCGATACCAGAAACCACAACTTTTAACCCCAAATCAGCAACTGCTTTACTTGCATACCAGGTATTTATTCCATCAATACTTGGTTGGTCCATGGCATCTATAATTAATGGCAAATCGTTAAAAAAATCTTCCTTAGTAACTTTATAAACATGATGTTTAATTCCATAATATTCAGCAATTTCAGCTGCAACAGATGCCTCATCCATTACCGTTCCTTTAAATTCATCATAGCTAATAGTTATTCCTAATAAATTTGTTACGCCACATTCAATCATTAAAGCAGCTAGAGTTCCTGAATCTATGCCCCCCGAAAGAAATATAGCTATAGGAACATCAGCAACAAGATGTTTTTGAACTGATTCTAATAACGCATCCCTAACACTCTCTTTAATCCCACTTTCGACTAATGGTGTTTTAATATAACTCCAACTAAGTCCAATATTCCAATAGACAATGGGGCCGCTATAATTACCATCAAAATCAATTGTGGCCCAAGACCCGGCTGGTAGCGATGAAATATCCTTAAACCAGGTATTTGGCTCTTTAACACTTCCCAAAAGCCAAAAGCTTGCCTGTCCTTCTATATCTGGCTCTTTAGAGACTATTCCACTTGATAATAAAGCTTTTACTTGAGAAGCAAATAACCATCCATATTTTGAATATGCAATATATAAAGGCTTAATACCATAAGGGTCACGAGCTAGAAAAAGTTTTTGTGAAACCTTATCAAATATTGCAATTGAAAACATGCCTCGTAAGTTAGAAAGCATCTTTTCACCATCCCGAACATATAAAGCTAGAATAACCTCAGTATCACTCTGTGTTTTAAAATTAAATCCATCAGCTGTAAGTTCAATTTTTAACTCTTCAAAATTATAAATTTCACCATTAAAAATAATTATATATTGTTCATTTTCAGATTGCATAGGTTGATCAGCGCGTGAATCTAAATCAATAATAGATAATCTACGATGCCCTAAAGCAGTTCTGCCATCTTCACTGACCCAACAGCCTGAAGAGTCAGGCCCCCTTGAGTTCATTGCATTGCACATATTTTCGATACAGAGACTCATATCATACGAGCCATCAAGACAGGTTGCTTTAGTAATTACACCAGCTATTCCACACATTTTGTATTCATAATAAAAAATAAATAAAAACTAGACTCAAATTTTAAAGCAAATATTATTATATAATTAATAAGTAACTTTTTATTTATAGAAAAGTTACTTATCAAAATAGTTACTTAAATATATTCACTATTTTATAAATAAAAACTATGTTACATGATGAATTAGAAAACCTTGATTGCAATCAAATATTAAGCACCCTTAAAGAAGATGGGGCAATTCAACTGAAAAATTTCTTATCAAAAGAACTTGTAGCATCATTTTTAAATGATTTTGAGTTGCCGACAACTCAAAACCTCAACAATAATAATTCAGGATTAATATACTACAATAATCAAAAATTTATTTCTCAAACATTAGTACACTCCAAAAATAATTTTGATTTTCTATCAAGTGATAAATTACAAAATATTTTTGAATCGCTCCTTGGAAGCTGCACATTAAAATCAAGTCGATTTTATCAAACTGGAGGTGGAGGAATCAGTATGTGGCATCATGATGAGAAAAATTCTGGATACTCTTCATCAGGCTTAATTCTTTTGATTTATTTGAGTGACGTTCTTTCAATAGAAAATGGTCCATTTGAATATATTAAAGGTACTCATAAAATGAGTCATGAAATGCAAGATGAGGATTTCTGGGTTAAAAATATTAATAAGAATCATAGTCAAAACATTGTAAGTTGTTTTGGTAAGTCTGGAACAATTATAATTGCAGATAGTAGAATCGTCCATCGAGCTATGCCACATAAGGGCAATTATTATCGGACTAGCTTGTTTACTCAAATTTCGAAACTGGAAGATAATACATATAGAGAGAAAATTTTACTTAATCCTGCATACTTAGATGATGAAGTTCTTGCATCAAAAAGACTAAAAAACTTTCTAGGACTTGGTATGAGTAACACAAATCATATATTTCCAGAATCCAACATTGACCACCTTCCTTTAAATAGAGCCATTTTTTCAAAACTAACTTATTGGCTAATTAAAAAAATATTAAAGAAATTTTTTGAACGCTTACCTTTATTTATAAAAAAAATAATTCGAAATAAGATAATTAAAAGAAAAGTGGACTACAGTTCATACTCAAAATAACCATAAAAAATTTATTTGTGCCAAGAAAAATAAATTTTTGTCTTAGAATATAAAAATGTTTTATAACCTAAAGTAACTATCCATACGGGAGTAATTAAAAGTGGTAAGAAGAACCAAAATTGAGGAAAACTATAGTATTTTAAAAATAAAATATTAATGCTAACATGTTTTGAAGCAAATCCGGTAGTGAAGCCAAGAGCTCGCTCTACTAAAATCGCTTTTAACACCTTAACCAGATTATGAGCTAATGCTTTTCTTTGAGCTGATTTTGTAAATATATTATCAAACTCATTAACAATATCATACAAGTTAATACCAAATACTTGAAATTGATCATACCATCTTATCTCACCAGAAGGCTTTTCACGACTTGTAAAACAAGATTCACCTAGTATACCAATCTGTCCTTTTGAAGATAAAACATGAAGGATGATATAAAGGCATGCAAATGCAGAATCAATATGATTTTTGGCTTTTTCTAGAGCTTTAATTGACTCATTTCTTCGAAATATCGTAGCAGTTATAAAGCCCAATAGGCCAATATCATAATTGAGAAGTTTATCTCTATCGTTAAAAAATGAAGACTTAACATCACCAAATGTAAGCTTACCATCATCTATACTATGAGAATTTACCCACAAAAAAATAAGGTCTTTATTAAGAGATAGTGTTTTGCAAACTTTTTCAACTGAGCCTGGAATTAGAGAATCATCTCCAAGCCACCATATATATTTACCAGAAGAAAATTCTATTAATTTAATAAGTGCGCTATCAAGACCTTCTCCAGCTCCTCGAAAATATTTAATTGGGATTTTATCTTTGTACTCATTTACAATTGATAAAATTAAATCATTTGGACTATCATCGCAAATAATAATTTCTATTGATCCAGAATTTTCTTTGGAAAGTAAACTTAAATTATTTATTAAAGATTTATCATCTAAAAATGTTGGAATACAAATAGAAAGGATTGGGCGCACTAAGACCTCAAACAGTTTAATAAAATATCAATTTCTATAGAAGTTAATTCTGGATTATTAACAACATAGAAGCTATTTTCTTGGATAAACTCAACATTGGGTAAGCTCTGCCTTAGTGATACATATTTTTTAAAAAAAGGCTGCTCCATCATATTCCCAGCAATCATTGGCCTACATTCTACTTTTGCATTTTGAAAAGCTTTAAGATATTTATCAATAGACCCATTTTTTACAATAACAGGTGTGGCAAAAGATGAAACAATATTCATATGATCATGTCGCACTTCAACTAGTTCAGAATTATTTAACATTTCTTGATTAAATAATTTGAAATTACTAAATCTAGACTCAACAATTTCATCCCAAAATTTTAATTGAGTATTTCCAATAAATCCATTAATTTCATTAGGCCTTAAGTTATAACCAAGATCATAGAAAGTATATTTAGAATAAAAATCAGAAATATTATTTTTACTCCGAAGACGATTTTGTGAATCACTACTTAAACTTCTATCCCACCCATGCGACCTACACATAACTAACTGCTCATTTAATTCTTCATCATCTGTACAGCACATTCCACCTTCAATAGTTGATAAGTGATGGCCAACAAAAAAAGAAAAAGTTGCAGCTAAACCAAAGTTCCCAAGGAGCCTTCCATTTGTAACCGAACCTAAAGATTCACAATTATCCTCAATTAGAAGTATATTTCTTGAAGCACATTCTTCCTGAATTAATCCAATATCATCTGAAAGTCCTAATACATTTGTCAAAAAAAGAAGTTTTATTTTTGGCTCATTTTTTAAAGCAGTTAAAAGGGTTTTCGGAGAAACATTAAGTGTATTTACTTCACAATCAACCAAATAGGGAATTAAACCTAACTGAATTAAAGGCATAATATTTGTTGACCATGTGAGTGCAGAAACTGCAATATAATCCCCCTTTTCTATCCTCCCAAGATTTAATAAAGATTGAATAAGAATTAAATTTGCACTACTTCCACTATTTACAAAAGTACTGAAAGCCCTGCCCTGTTTTATGGAAAAAGAGGTCTCAAATTTTTGACATTCCTTTCCCATACTGAGAGTATTTGCATTCGAAATGAATTTACAAAGCTTATCCTTTGTAGATTTTTCATTTAAAAATGTAGATTTTTGCAACTTTATCATACTTCCCCTTCAATACTCATATCTTCTCTTACCATTAATATTATCAAATCTTCAAATTTCATTGACGGCGACCAATTTAATTCTTTACTAATCTTACTTATATCAGCACATAAATTAGTATATTCAACAGATCGGTAAAACTTATTATCAAACTTAACGAACTGATGCCAGTCTAATCCAACCTCTCTAAAAGCAATATCTAATATATCTTTTGGTGAGTGTAAAACTCCACTACCAACAACATAATCAATAGGATTTTCAGATTGCAACATTAGCCACATAGATTTAACAATATCGCCTGCAAAGCTCCAGTCACGTGAAATTAGTATATCGCCTAGAATCAATTCAGATTGTTTGCCAGCTTTAATTTTTGCAACAGCCTTTGTTATTTTTTTTGGTAAAAATTTTTGATTTCGTCTTGGCGATTCATGATTATATAAAATACCCATACAGATATGTAAATCGTAGACATCTCGATACATATTCATAAAGTTAAAGAGGGAAACTTTTGCAATTCCATATGGTGTAGTTGGCCTCATCGGCGTCTCTTCAGATTGAAAGTTTTCAGACGTATGCCCAAACATAAGACTCGAACCAGCAAGATAAACTTTAGTTTTTGGTAAGTGAATTTTGACTGCATTTAAAATATTCACACCAGGTATAAAGTTAACATCAAAAATAGAAATCTCCTCATTATTTATTACTAAAGGCTCAACACTTGAGGCTAGATGATAAATTTCATCAGGTTTTACTTCACAAATTATCTTTTTAATACTATTAAAATCGCAAATATCACACTTATAAATTTTAATAGTTTTAAGTACTTTTTTATCAACACTAGAAATTTTTTTCTCTGAACTTAAGGGGTTAATAATGCCATGAACTATATAATTTTTTTTGACCAAAAGTTCTGAAAGATACATTCCATCTTGGCCAGATATTCCAGTTATTAATGCTGTTTTCATAATTGAATAAAATTATATATAAATTTAAAAATCTAGTTTAAAAATTTCTTATACTTAAAAAATTTATACATCGCATACATTAATTTATTAATGCTCAAGGGCATGCAGAAAAGAATTAATGCAAGCCATGACTCTGGATACATATAAAAATTTTTCATCATTTTTAATCTGTTACCTCTTGGCTCATCCCATCCGCCAGCCCAAGCGACTAAGACACCCCTCCATGTAGTTCCAAAACTTTTTTTAATGACCTTTTTTATTATCTTTTTCTCATAATAAATTGAAAAATGCATTACAATATTTTTAAAGTTAATACCAAAGACTTCAAAAGCGGTATTACTTATTGACCCATCATCATCTATTTTTGCTTCTTTCAGATCTACTATTGTATTAGGATAACAAATTACAGTGGGCCCCTTAAGATAATAATGATTCTCATTCCTTGAAATTACATAAAGCACAATAAATAGGTTAACAAAAAAAGATCCAATATATTTTCTTGCCTCTTCTAACCCTTCTTTTCCTAAATCATTTTTATTAAATAAACAAGATGAAATAAAACCTAAGCCAGTACCACCTTTTTCAAGTAGCTCATTTTTATCTTTAAAAAACCGACTATGTGGAAGGCTCATGTGAAAAAGAGAGCTTTCAGACATTTTTGGGTCAATATACATAAATGACAAATGTGGGTATTGCTTTAAAACCTTTAAGATTCTTTCAATAGATTTTGGAACAATATCATCATCTCCAATCCACCACACATATTTCCCTAATGCAATTTCAGTTAAGTCAAATAATGCTTGGTCGACCGATCTTCCTGGTTTATTATTAATATACTTTATTTCAAATAATTTCAAATATTGATCAACAACTTTTTTTGTATCATCATTAAAACTTCCATCATTAACTATGATTTCAACTGCAGGAGAAATTTGAACTGACAAAGATTCAAGAAGTCGAAATACTTCCTTTGGTTGATTCATAGTTGGCAAACATATCGATAGTATTTTCATTTTATTTTAGATTTATTAAAAACTTATGCTAAAAAAATAGCTAATATTTTGAGTAAAAATTTTCTCATACATAAAGAACTCATATTTGGTTAATTATTGGTGGAGAGATAATATATTGATCAAATCAATTGGACTAGGTATTGCATCTTTATCAATTATCTCTAGTTGATTTTTTTTACCATAACCCCACTCAGCCATTAAAAAAGAAATGTTATTAGCTATTGCAGCAACCCTGTCACCCTCTATATCACCTACATAAAGAACCTCATCCAAATGAGCATCAGTTAATTCAATTATATTTCTAAGCACGTCAATTTTAGAGGTCAAAGAAGGAGAAAATGAATCTAGCGAATATATTCCTTTAAATATATTATTCCAATTACAATGGTTTATTATTTTTTTAGTTGGAAGAATTCTTTTATTTGTAGCAATATAGATTTTGAATTTATGCTGCTTTAAAACTAATAGCATCTCATTAATTCCAGGAAAAACTTTGCTACCCTTATAACCTATATTATCATAATCTGATTTAAACTCCTCAGCTAAAAAATTTAGTTTTTCTTTATCAGTAATTTCAGATAGAAGCTCAAGAACCTCAATTAATGGTGGTCCAATAATACTAGAGTTCAATGGTTTACTTGGAACTATGGAATTTGCCTTAAATACCCTAGAAAAACTTTCTAGAATACTTGATGATGAGTCAATTAAAGTCCCATCTAGATCAAATATAATATGCTTAATTTTCATTTAAAACTCAGATTACTAGCTCAAAGACTTTTTTGATATTGAATTGTAATATTCTAAAGTAGAAATAAAACCATCAGTTATAGAGATGTGTGGAGTCCACCCCAATGATTTAAGTTTCTTCGAAGTCATTAACATTTTATTTGATTTTCTTAATTTAGGATTTTTATCTTGATTTATCGAAACACCAGAAATCGAGGTAGATATAGTTTTTGCAAGTTCATTAATAGACATATACATATTGTCATTACCTATATTATATTTTTCACTAGAAGTTCCATTTAATAATACTTTAAATAAGCCATTTGTAAAATCTGCAACATGACAAAAAGATCTTTTATCCTTGCCATCACTATTTATCTCTAATGGTTTTTTATTAATAATATTACTTATAAAGCTGCAAATTATGCGATTGTCATTTTTAAGATCCATAGTAGGGCCATATATATGTGCAGGGCGTAATGTCAAAATATTTCCACTAAAGGGATGAGCACTTGTAATCATCTCAGAAAATCTTTTTGTTTCTGAATAAAAGTTTTCTTTTAAGTTGTAATTAACTTCCCCTAAAAATAATTCGTTAACAATTTCTTGAGAATAATTTTCACCATATACTGAGCCGCTACTGATATTTAAAAAAGATTTAACTTTTTTATCCGATGCTAAGTTTAATAAATTATATGTACCAAGGATATTAGATTTAAATACTAAATCAATTTTTTCTAAGTAATCTTTTGGACTACCATATCCAGCACCATGAATAATATAATCAATACTTCCATCAATCTTAATATGCTCCGACAAATTAGATTCGATTAATTGAACATACTCAAATCCTTTAAATAATGATAATTTATTTAAAGCTTTTTTTACGTCTTTAACAATTAGTATTAAGTTAATTTTATTGTTTGGATTTCGTGAGTTATACAAACATATAGCAAGGGTTGAATATGAGAGGAGCATGCCATACCCACCTGTTATTAAAACAGTAGATCCTGCCAAATTCGTAAATTCCCTATTTGAAATTAAAAGAATATCTTCAAGATAAGGGTATTGAGTTCTATTAACATCCATCTGCTAAATAATACTTATTTATATCATTGTATTATAAATCATTGAATGGTTGCAAATATAGTTAAGCCACCAGTCCATTGCTCTGATACCTGAGTTTGACCAGGCGAAAGCATTTGACTCATACACCAAAACTCAAGATGTTGGCCATATGCTTTAAAGCATAACATCAGACGCTCATCAGAGTGCTTTAAAGCAGAAAGACAAAGAACTGGTGGGTAGTCATCTTTATTGACTAATAGATCAGGAGAGCCTACAAGAGCTGCTGCTGTATCTAGCGCACCACTAAGAACTAGGTTTTCATGAAATGGGAGAGTTTGCATCTGATTTTGCTGAGATTTAATGTCATACTCTTGTAATGCTTGAGGAAAAAACCATCCAGCAATTGAGTTGTTTTTATGTGCATCCATAAATTTTTCATATCTTGAATTTTCCGATATAGATAACTCGCCCTCTAATTTAGAACTGCCTTGCAAAGTTGCTTTACAATGAAGATTAGGAAATGTTGATTTAAAAGATGAAGCAACAGAAGGTAAAGTTATTTTCTCAAATTCTTTACCTAGATCATTTTCATGATTGCCTTTTGGGCAAATAAATGGGACATGAACTCCATCGAATAAGCTTTTTAATAAAGATTCATTCTGCACCTTTGTCTTTAGATCTATACAAACCGACCGAAAAGAATCTAAGCTAATTTCCAAATCGATATTCGAAAATTTTTTGCTATTAGATAAAATTGTTTCATAGCTAAATGAAGGTTTATCTATTTTATAATATGATGATGAAACGTCATTAAATACCCGCATACCATCAAATGGGATTCTTCTTCCATTTTTATCAAATAAGCTTTGGTTATTACTTTCTATATCCATGTTATGCTTTAAGTTGATTAAAAGTATTTTCAACTTTTGGAAACAATAGACCACCTTTATCAGTTAATTCTTTTGCAGAACCAGCTATTGCAAATCCTTTTTCGTAAGGGACTGGCAATAGTGCCGACTCCTTCAAATGATCGGCAACAGTATCATTATGGAACTTAATAAAATCAAAGTTTTCACCAATAATACATTCATCACGATATGGCCCTAACCATTTATCCTGCATTCCTCGATCTAAAATATCAGAAAGTGGCATATCCATAACATTTCCAATCGAAAGATCCATATAAGGACATGGAACAATTTCACCATCATGATTAATCGTATTAATTCCTTTTACTGTAATACATTTTCCAGGTTGGCCATATGAAGGAGTCATATGAGTAAAAATATTATATTTATCTTCAAGGACTTTAAGATAATCAACATCGTCTTTTGTACAGACCCATTCATCATGGCCACGGGCACTTCCAACTGGCTTAGCAAGAGTAACATACAAAGGGACATCTTCTTCATGACAATACTCACAAAAATCCTCAAATTCTTGGGAGAAGACTCGGTCTTTTATAATGCATGTAGAAATTAATAATTCTAGCCCAGCTTCTTTTGAGGCTTTAACTGCCTTAAGAGCACGCTTATATGAGCCAGGCTTGACACGAAAAGAATCATGTTCTTCTTCAATAAAGCTATCAAGCGAAATTTGAACTTTATAACCTCCTAAATCTGCAAACCATTTAGCTTTTTCTTCATCAAACGTCCATCCATTAGTATCAAGAATTATCAGATGCTTCATAGGATCAAGTGCAACTATTAGCTCTTCAAGATTTTTATCAAGTAGAGCTTCTCCTCCAGTCAATACAAAACGATAAATACCATATTCATCAGCTTGTCTAGATAATTCAGCATAATCATCAGTTGTCATTTGATGCCTTGGGTCTATTCCACCGGTTTTTTTCTTAAGATCTCTACTCATATAAGGCTCTTCACAACAATGTAGACAATGAAAATTACATAATGATCTATTTATCTTAAGTCTAAGAATAGGACTAATAACCCCACTTGCCATATTGTTAAAGTAATTTTGTATTTTTTCATAAACCCTTGGACGCTTAAGGCTCTGGTCTTGACGTTTTTTACCCTCTATTTCAGTTAATGCGTCTTCATCCGCAAAAATCGGTATTGTAGTTTGCATAGTTAGATTTCTCCAGTTTTTAATTAAACATGAAACTTTAAATAACAATTAATTGTATTTTTCATTAGGATTTTAGCAATAATTGTAATTAATATAAGCCTATTTTATCTCTATAAATTTCATGCTGATAGATTATATTTTTTGGACATTCCTTAAACCATTTCCAGCATCCATTTTTTGGTTCGTTTTCATGGAACTTATTTCTAACATCTAAAGAACTTATCAATTCACAGTTATATAGTAATGATACAAAATGCCCCCTAATGTCGCGACTAGGATTCATTATTTCATTCACTTCAATTGGATGATTATCAAATAAAACTTCTACCCCTAGCTCAGACATTGCAACCTTCTCTATTCGAGTTGAGGCTAACTCTTTAAAGCGGATAATTCCACCTGGCAAATGCCAATCGGGACCATAGAACTCATCATGTCTCCATGTAAGGAGAGTGCCTTTAACTTTATCCTTAATTAGTAACTCTACGTTTACTAATGGAGTTAATTGACTAATTAATCTAAATATATCTTCAGGCAATCCTTCTGTAGCATTTTCAATCTTAGCAATAATATTTTCAATTTCATTCATAATTAGTTTTTAAAAAATCTCTAAGCCAAATTCTGTCAAGACTGCAACTTTAATACTTGGGTGATCTCTTTGCATAATTTTTAAAATTTCATCTGAATAGCCCCCACCCATAATTATTACTGCATCAACTGGATCATTATTTAAAGCATCTGCTGAAACTATTTTTATATGACTAGCAGGGGAATATTTACCCTGTTTAAAAACTGCAGAATCCACAATATATTTTATACTTCTCTCTATACCAGTTAATGAAATAGTTGCTAGTGCCTGGTGACCAGCTCCCCAAATAGCAACTCTATTATTTGGAAATTTTCCTATAAAATTATCTAAGTCTTTTTTTACTGTATTTTTAAAACCCTCAAAAAAGTCTAAATTAGTTTTAGTTCTTTTTCTGACTACAGCAGATAGGATGTAGTTATGCCAAATTGGCTTACAACTGATAACTTCAAATCCATTAAATTGCAAAGTAAAATTTAAAGTCTCTTTTGTAAAATATAATAAATGATCAGAAATAAACTCAGAGTATAGCCCACTTTCTAAAATCATATCAAAGTTTGGAACCTCTATTAAACCTATCGCTCCATCTGTTAAATTATTACTTAAGGATTTCAATACAGCATTAGGATTTGGCCAATGTTCCATAAAGCTTAAGCACATAAAACCTTCGTAAGGGCCATCATCAAGAGTTAATTTTTTATCTTCTAAAAATCCTTGGATTACATTTAGTTGTTTTTTCTGACAATGTATAACTGAAGACTTAGCGTATTCAATTCCTGAAGCATTGACATTCGACTGAGATAATATCTCTAAATACTCTCCGTTACCACAACCAACTTCTAATATTTTTTTATTAATTAAATAATATTTTTTTACCCATAATTTAAACTGCTTTGATCGAAATGCTCTCATTTCGTCTGAAAAAGCACTAGCTCGTATAACTTCCTTATAATATGAAACTGGCTCATTATCTAACTGAACTAGTCCACATGATGAACATTGAGCAATAAAGATATCTGAACCACTGTCAGAATCTAAATCTTCTTTTTTTAAAAAACCTTGCGCAGAAGAGGGCATATTACTATAACTTAAGAGGTTATCAGTAAAGCATTCTGACTTACAAACTCGACAAGCTATAGGCATCTTATTAATTCCTATTAACTCTTTTAGAAATATCCAGAATATCCACTAACATTTCAGATTCTAGTTCTTTAAGAGTTAGAAGAGGCGTCATATCCTCTAATGGCATAGAAAAAATCGAACCATCTTCTTGAGGAAGTGCTGAAACCTTAGGGAGTAATACTTCATTTTTTATTAATCGCACATCAATTATCACAGGATTCATTGATTTCATATATTTTTGAAGACTCGTATTTAACTCTGAGGCATCTATAATTCTTTGAAATTCAATGTCATAAGTTAACGCTAGTTTTTCAAGATCTGGTAATACTAGTCCAGATTCTGGCCCAGTTCCTACATAACGTTCTTCAAAATAATTACGTTGAGTGTTTCGAATAGAGGCATAACCATCATTATTCATTATAACTAAAACAATTGGAAGATTAAAGGCCTTAACTGTAGCTAATTCCTGAATATTGAGCTGAAGACTTCCATCACTCTCAATCGCAATCATTGGCTTTTTATTGTTGGCAAAGCACGCACCTATAGCAGATGGAAGGCCATACCCCATAGCCCCTAATCCAGAAGTAAGAAAAACTCTTTGCCCAGGTTTATTGCGAAAAGCGGTATAAAAAGCTTCAACTGCAAGCCCTGAACTCCCCGTTGAAATTAAAGTATCTTTAGGGATATTTTCTGACAAAGCATTTGCTAGGTGGTAGTGTGAAATTATGCCTTTTTTAGGAAAAGGCTTTCCATCATTAATTGCATATCTTAACTTCCAGTCATTACATACAAGCCTCCACTTTTCTTGATTTTCAGATGGTGTTATCTTTATCTCTTTAACTGCATTAAAAAAATCACCAGCATCAGCAACAATAGAAATTTCAATATCCATTTCTAATTTAGAAATCTCATTTGAATCAACATCAACCACAACCTTCTTTGCTTCTCTTGCAAAGCCTTTTGAATTATAGGCAGTAATAATATTATCTAATCGACAACCTATACTTATTAAAAGGTCGCAATTTTGTACAGCAAAATTTGGACCTCGTAACGCAACAACTCCTGGCCTACCAACATATAATGGATGGTCATAAGGAAGTAAATCAAGAGCGTTCCAAGTACTAACTACAGGCACTCCTAATTCTTCAACCCACTCTCTAAATGCTTTAGTTGAGTTGGCTAATCGTATTCCATGACCTGCTAAAATTAAAGGACGTTCTGCGCAGTTTATTAAATCCTTAATATTCTGAACAGTTTTATAAGATATAGTTTTTATTTTTGCTACATTAATATCTTCTTCACTCCATGGTAAGAGATCATTCATCACTACTGGAGACCCTTGAACATCTAGGGGAACATCAATCCAAACAGGTCCAGCACGACCATCTTTAGCAATATAATATGCTTGTTCCATAACAGAACGAATATCTTCAGGATTTTCAACAATTATTGAGAATTTAGTAATACTCTTCACCATTTTTACAATATCAACTTCCTGAACTCCTTTTTGTCTCAAGGGTGAGTCACGAAGCATATCACTTCTTTTGCATTGCCCAGAAATAATTATTAAAGGAACAGACTCTATCCATGCACCAGCTACAGCAGTAATGGCATTAGTAGCACCTGGACCGGTAGTAACCATAGCAACACCAATATTTTCACTAATTCTTGAATAAGCTTCAGCTGAAATAGCTGCCGCTTGCTCATGAAGACAAGCCACAACCACAATATTATCATTTTTACCAACTGCATCAACAAGATGCATTGCACCACCGCCAGGAAGAAGAAAAACATTCTTAACACCAATTTGTTCAATAAAATCTGCTATGTAATCAGCAACTCTGTATGTTTCAATCACTTAACTTAGCCCATCCAATGAGATAATAATGTCTTTCGATTTTTATTAGCTGTTATTTTTTCATCTGTATAGAATGAATCATTCTTAAAATGAGTGCTTGAAATTTCCTCAATTACAGCTCCATCTTTACTTACGAAAGCATGGCGAGTTTCCGGTTCAATAGTAATTACATCACCTGGCATATAAGTTTGAACTTGCCCATTTAACTCTAAATCTACACTTCCATATAAAACATGAAAAGTTTCTTCTTTTTGTTTATGATATTGTTCAGGATGCTTTTGACCAGGTAGTGTAATTAACAACTTTTTACAATAATCTCTATTCACAATTGTAAGCATTACTAATCCAAATTCATGAAAATTTTCTATCCCATAATGATGGGATATTTCAAGTTCAGCACTCCCTGGAATAACAACATTACTGTCCTTTATAATTGCTCTAGTCATCTTTACAATATCCCAAATTTTTTCTCTTGAGTCTTTCTGGGAAGTATTATTAGGCGCAATAGCATCATTAACAATAATATCTTCTTTAGCTTGAAATGAATAGTATTTTGACCAATCATTTGCAGTAATTTGACCTTCTTTTGGAGGGAATGCAAAATAGATATTCTCATTTGTTAAAGTATCTCCTTTTTTGATATTATTTTTAGCAAAAACTCCTCTTCTTAATGATAATAAACTTTTCGACTCTTTTGGATTTGGAGGAACTCTGAGACCCCCTTCTCCACAAACTTTTTGAGCGTATAAAGCAGATTCTAGCCATAAATCAACCTGCGCTGGTGTTGCAGAATATTTGTTAATTCCATATTGTTCAGTTTGAACAGCAACATGCTTCTCAAAAATAGTTGCGCCTTTAGCAACTGCCATCTTAATAAAATCTGTATTAGATGTATCTTCATGCGTAGAAAAACCAATACGCACATCTGGATAACGATTTTGTAAAAAATCTATTTGAGAAATATGCATATTCTCATCAGGTGTTGGATATTCACCAATACAATGAAGAATGGCAAACTCCTTATTGCGATGC
>Ga0075447_10000086_pt1 | contig 40876 bp, 37 predicted proteins | sample CoawatmetaG10DNA_FD_72352 | JGI IMG/M metagenome (GOLD analysis project Ga0075447, IMG submission 72352) | Marine microbial communities from the West Antarctic Peninsula - Coastal water metaG104-DNA | ecosystem: Environmental > Aquatic > Marine > Coastal | place: Atlantic Ocean: West Antarctic...
TTTTGGGCGATGCGGGTTCTTATGGCATTGGTTCGGCGATGTTGTTGAGCGGACTAGTAGCTTACAATATGGGTATCGTTTCGCTGCCATTCTTATCTGCATTGTATTTTTACCCATGTGTTGACTTTTGCGTTAGCCTTTTGCGGCGCTGGCGCAGCGGTGCTTCGTTAACTGCACCGGATAATGATCATCTACATAATCTTATTAACACCTTCTTTAGCGGTGTTTTTAGATCAAAAAATATGGCGAACTCGGCAACAGGTTCGTCTATCGCACTGGGAAGTTCCGGTTTGGTTTTGTTTATTTATCTTGCCGATTACATTCCCCTCACCAGTAATCTTTGGCTTTGGGTGTTCGCGCTTCAAAGTGCTCTGTACGGCCTGATTTTCTTGGGCATAGGAAAGCGCTAATAGCGGCGGAACTGGCGGACAGAACTCTAGATTAAACTTGCAATTCTATTCACTTATGCTATCTTGTTCATCAATTGAACAGGCTTGTAGTTGTCTGGTTTGCTCGTTTTTGTGTTTTTCTTAAGGGCCTGTCCTTACAGTGTCCTGCGGTAGCCTGCCTGAACTAATACACTACGTGTACCACCCTTTATTATGACCAATCAAGAGCTCGAATATCGCGCGCTCAAAATACTTGAGCAACAACCCGATCTCACTCAGCGCCAGCTAGCTGAGGCGTTGGGCGTTAGCTTGGGTAAAGCCCATTACTTGGTGAAGTCTCTCATTGATGTGGGCTGGGTCAAGTTAGATAATTTCCAGCGCTCAGACAATAAGTGGGGTTACGCTTATCTATTGACCCCTATGGGTATTATCGAGAAGGCGGCAATCACAGCCCGATTTTTGGTCAGGAAGCAGCGTGAACATACGCAGCTTCAAGAAGAGATTGCCCAATTACAAAGAGAAGTCCGGCAACAGCAAAATTTTAGCAATAAGTGAGTTTTTAAATGGCAACATACAATATTTATGGCATTGGCGCGGCGCTGGTGGACACCGAAGTTGAGGTGTCTGATGCGTTTCTGGCCAGTGCCCATATCGATAAGGGTGTCATGACGCTGGTTGATGAGACGCGACAGGCCGAATTACTTGCGGCTCTTGCGGCTGAAAACACCCACCTGCTGCGCAAGTGTGGCGGTTCGGTGTGTAATTCAGTGGTTGCCGCCAGCAGCCTCGGTGCTAAAGCCTTTTTCAGTGGTAAGGTCGCTGATGATAGTGATGGTCGGCTTTATATTGATGACCTGAGAGACGCGGGTGTCGACTTTCACGATGCAGGTCAAGAGTCAGGTATCACTGGCAAATGCCTGGTAATGGTGACGGACGATGCAGAGCGCACCATGAACACCTTTCTAGGTGCCAGTGAGGCCTTGTCAGCGCGTGAGATTGATCAGGCCGCCTTAGTTAATTCAGAGTGGTTCTATGTTGAGGGCTACCTGGTCACTGACGAGGCGCGAACACTGGCGACCAAAGTGGCTGTAGAGGCTGCTAAGGCGAATAATGTAAAAGTAGCGATCAGCTTGTCAGACCCCTTTATAGTGGCCGTCTTTGGTGATGCGCTACGTGAGGTGATAGGCGCTGGTGTTGATCTTATTTTTTGTAATAAAGATGAGGCAATGGCCTTTACCGGCACTGAGTCGCTTGATGCGGCCACAGAAGCGCTTAAGCAGTACGCTAAGACCTTCGCCATTACCGATGGCGCGAATGGCGCCATTACCTTTGATCGCAATATTGTGAATCAATCTAAAGGTGTTGAGGCCAAGGCGATCGACACCAATGGCGCTGGCGATATGTTCGCCGGCGCTTTTTTATACGCCATCACCTCAGGCAAAAGTTATGCCTGGGCGGCGGGGCTTGCTAATGACTGTGCCGCCAGAGTGGTTGCTCAGTTTGGGCCGCGTCTTGAAGTTTCAGAATTTGACGCTATAAAGGCAAAGTTCGGGTTATAGTGCTTGGTTTATAGCGCTGTTGGTAGTTAATAGTCGAAAACGACTATTGGGCGATTACCGAAGGGTAAATCATGATAGCTAACATTAAAAAAGCGGTTATCCCAGTGGCGGGACTTGGCACGCGCATGCTGCCTGCCACCAAGGCGATCCCAAAAGAATTATTGCCGGTTTATGATCGTCCTATTATTGAGCACGTGGTCAAAGAAGCGATCGCAGCCGGCATCACTGAAATCATTCTTGTCACAAGAAGCGGCAAAGAGGCGATCGAGAATCATTTTGATGCCCACTACGAGCTTGAGCACCGGCTAGAAAAAAAAGGCAAAGAGACCATTCTGGGCACGGTCAAAAATATCATACCCGGTCATGTCACAGTGACATCCGTTAGACAGAGTGATGCGCTGGGTCTAGGTCATGCGGTTCTTTGTGCTAAGCATTTATTAAATAACGAGCCCTTTGCGGTGCTGCTGCCCGATGTTCTGGTGCTTGATAAAGAATCGCGGGATAAAAACTACAGTTTCGCCTCAATGACTGATGCCTGGAATGAGACCGGCATTGGCCAGGTCATGGTTGAGCGTGTTGATTCCGAGGCTATTGAAAATTACGGTGTTGCTGACTTAGATGGTGCGGCGAGCGAGCTGTTCAAAAGTGTTCCACTAAAGGGCTTGGTTGAAAAACCCTCTCCAAAGGAGGCTCCCTCTAATTTAGCGGTACTGGGTCGGTATATTCTCCCCTCTAAGGTGCTAGATCTGCTTGAGACGACCGTTGCGGGTGTTGGCGGTGAGGTACAGCTCACCGACGCGCTGGATGAGCTACTTAAGCGTGACGGGCTAAATGCCTTTGAGACCGACGCAGGGGTCTTTGATTGTGGTAATAAGCGGGGTTTCTTAAATGCCAATCTGGCAGTGGGTATGCGAGATCCGGTTACCAAAAAACACCTGCAGTGCCTCTTTAAGGTTTTAGATATGTAGATAAAGTTTAGGTTTATATTTGTTAATTTAGACCTGTATTCAAGCCCAGAATCGATGCAATGTGTTTTATGTTTTCTTTAATAAATCGAGTAATTCTCTATGAAATTCTTTGTTACCGGTGCAACTGGATTTTTGGGTAGGAAGCTAGTGAATATGCTTGTGGGGGCTGGTCATTCGGCTATTTGTACAAAGAGAAGTACGAGTCATATCGGATGTCTTGCCGATAATGACAGTGTCACATTTGTAAATATTACTGATGATGATTGGCTGAAGGGTTTTGATGAGCATGACATTGATTGTGTGATTCACTGTGCGACCAATTACGGCAGGAAAGACGCAAGTATAAGTGATATGATTTATACAAATATTACTCTACCAGCAATTCTACTTGACGCTGCAGTGAGCAAAGGAGTCAGGTATTTTATCAATACTGACACAGCGCTAAGTGAGGGTGTTAGTGCATATAGTTTTTCTAAAAAACAGTTTCTACGTTGGTCTCGCTTTTTCTCTCAAGGTGTTAAGGTTATTAATCTATCTTTAGAGCACTTTTATGGTCCTGGAGATAGCGATTCCAAATTTGTGAGTTACTTGATTGCTAACTTGCATGATAACAATTCAAGATCACTGGCTTTGTCTGACGGTTTGCAAAAACGTGATTTTATTTATATTGATGATGTTATTTCAGCGTACAAGGTTGTTGTCGATAATATCCATGATTTTACTGATAGTTTTACCGAAATAGGTGTGGGTACCAATAATTTAATATCTATTAGAGAGCTCGTTTTATTGGTTAAAAAATTAACAAATAATACTAAAACCAAACTAGATTTTGGCGCGATACCTCAGCGAGATGGGGAGATGCAGTCGGATTGTGATATTTCATTTCTTGGTAAGCTTGGGTGGACTCCGAAATACTCATTAGAGGATGGAATTGCGGAATCAATATGGCAATCTAGATGACTGGCATATTGGCTAAGCTAGCAGATTTTGAGCCTCTAAATAAAGTGTTCTCTATATTCCTTCGACTTTCTGCTGCTGTAGCTAAGTTTTTTTTGTTTTTATATTTGGCGGTGAAGTTCAGTCCTGCAGAGGTTGGGCAGTTTGGTCTGGTCGTGGCAATTATCTCTATAGGGATAATTTTTATCGGCGGCGAGCTTCACTATGTAAATTCGCGTGAGATAGCAGCTTCGAAAATCACTGATATACGTATAATTATTACTGATCAACTTAAAACTCATTTAGTATTCTATATTTTAGTACCTCCGCTATTATATGTGCTTACTTTGGTCGGTTTTCTAGACGATGAGTACTTCTATATAGTGTTGGGATTGTTGATTTGTGAGCATATATCTCAAGAAATTATTCGATTTTTACAGTTTACATTTCAGCCGATACTTGGGTCTTTTTTGATATTTTTTAGAAATGTTTCTTGGGTTATCTGCCTATTGGTGTTTAGTGAGTTAGCCCTGATGGAGTTAACCATCACGAACCTATTGCTTGTATGGATGATGTTTTCTTTTTTTACAGTCTTGCTGGGATTATTCTTAATTAGAGATTATTTGGTTAATGTAGATTATAAGAATTTTAACTTTAGAAAAATGAAGAATAATTTACTAAGAGCGCTCCCGTTTTTTATCACGGCCCTTTTCTTTGTTTTGTCTCAAAACGTTGAAAGGTTCACATTAAAAAGTATTATCGATAGCGAAAGTGTGGGTGTGTTCTTCTTTTTGGCGTCTCTCGCGTCGGTTCTCCTGTTAGTGGTTACCTATGGCGTAAACGTGTTTCTCGCTCCACACGCAATAAATGCATTTAGGAATAATAGTTATGGAGCGTACGGGGAAATTAAAAAAACATTTATGTGGCAAACGCTGATATTTGCATTGGTCGCTATTCTGGTTGCAATTATGCTTTTTGACCCACTTCTAAGCTTTGTAGGAAAGGATGACTATATAGATAATAAAAACATCTTTTATGTAATGTTGGCATCAAATTTTATGCTGCTTTTCTCGGAATTTACTAATTTAGATATGTATGTAAGGAATATGGATAGGGAGATGATGTATGCCTCAATAGGAGGTTTATCTCTTGCGATAATTAATTCAGTGGTATTTGTTAGCTTTATGGGGGTTCTTGGAGCTGCAGTAGCCGCTTTTTTTTCGGTATTGTGTCTTTGGGCCTTTCGGAACTACTTCTACCGTCGAGGATTAAAATTAGACCCTAGCCTTATAATGAGTGTAAGAGGCTAATATTTTTTGGTCTCTACAGATTATCATTTCACAAGTTAAGAAGATTTAAATATATGAGTAATATAAAAACAGTATTAGTTACTGGAGCGGATGGATTTATCGGCTCCCACCTCACAGAAATGCTTGTGGCTCAAGGGTACAAAGTCAAGGCATTATCTCAGTATAATTCATTCAATTACTGGGGCTGGCTTGAGGATATAGGTTGTGTGGATTCGATCGAAGTTTTAAATGGTGATATTAGAGATCCCCATTACTGCACCCATATTACGAAAGGGGTGGATATGATTTTTCATCTGGCGGCTCTTATAGCTATTCCCTACTCCTATGTTGCACCTCACAGCTATGTTGATACAAATATCAATGGAACATTAAATATTTGCCAGGCCGCTTTGACCAACAAGGTAAAGAGGGTGATTCATACTTCAACTAGCGAGGTATATGGCACAGCGCAATATGTTCCCATAGATGAAGCGCACCCTATCCAGCCTCAGTCACCTTACAGTGCATCAAAAATTGGCGCCGATGCAATTGCTATGAGCTTTTTCAATGCTTTTGATCTACCGTTGGTAATAGCTCGTCCATTTAATACGTATGGCCCAAGGCAGTCTGCAAGGGCTGTTATTCCGGCAATCATCAGCCAGATAGCGAATGGTAGAGGTGAGATAATGCTTGGAGATGTCAGTCCGACTCGCGACTTTAATTATGTTTCCGATACGTGCAGGGGGTTTATTGCTCTGGCAAATTGCGAAGCAGCCGTAGGAGAAGTTGTAAATATTGGCTCCAACTATGAGATCTCTATTGAGGAAACATTCGAATTAATCCGAGAACTTATGGGGAGCAAAGTAAAATTTATTGAAGATGCGCAACGAATTCGCCCAGATAAGTCTGAGGTTTTTAGGCTTTGGTGTGACAACTCTAAAATAAATCAGCTTACTAAATATAATCCTGAAGTAAGCATTAGAGAAGGTTTGTCTAAAACTATAGACTGGTTTTTAGATGCAGATAACTTGGCCAAGTACAAAACAGATATTTATAATGTGTGAACCATATTGTTTTTTGTCAGGATGCGGCTTTAAGCTGGGGTATTTAAGTTTTTTTGACGTCATATCGCTAGAGTTATTATTTTCGATTGAATCTCAAGGTGGGAGGAAGATCTACTCAGCGGGCGGTAGGGTTTTGGCGGAGTGGAACCCAAAACCATAAAAATGACATGTATGCGTCACAATTTCAGGAAGATATGGAATGCGAGATAACTTAGTTGAATTCATCCAAGAGTACTACGGGCGAAAGGATTTTATCGCGCTTCATGAACCAGTTTTTGTTGGGAAAGAAGTCGACTACGTGGTTGAAACTCTTGCGTCTACATTTGTCTCTAGTGTCGGAAAGTTTGTCGATCAATTTGAGGAAAAAATTTCTGCATACACTAAAAGTGAGGCTGCAGTTGCAACGGTCAATGGGACAGCTGCAATTCATTCGGCACTTTTACTTGCCGGAGTGCAGGATGGCCAATATGTCATTACGCAAGCCTTAACGTTTGTCGCAACATGTAATGCAATCAAGTATTGCGGAGCAGATCCAATTTTTATAGACGTAGATATGGAAACTCTCGGGCTTTCTCCTTCCGCTCTGGAATATTGGCTCAATGAGTATGCTTTTATTGATGATAATGATATTTGTCGTGTTAAGGGTGATGGGAAGGCTATAGCTGCTTGCCTGCCAATGCATACGTTTGGTCATCCGGTCAAATTGTCTGAGCTAGTAGAGCTTTGTTCTAAATGGCATTTGCCGCTGGTCGAAGATGCGGCAGAGTCTTTGGGGAGTTTATATAAAGGCAAGCACACAGGAACGTACGGGGAGTTAGGGGTAATTAGTTTTAATGGGAATAAAATCATTACCTCTGGTGGGGGTGGGATGATCTTATGCAGTCAAGAGTTAGCAGTAAGAGCTAAGCATCTAACGACTACTGCGAAAAAGCCTCATAAATTTGAATTTTTCCATGATGAATTAGCCTTTAATTATAGACTTCCAAACTTGAATGCTGCATTAGCATTGGCCCAGTTAGAATCGATAGATTACTTTTTAACACAAAAGCGAGATCTGGCAATGTTATATAAAGATCAATTCGCTGGTAGCGAGTATCTTTTCATATCAGAACCTGCTGACTGCCGATCAAATTATTGGTTAAACGCTATAATTTGTGATTCTCGGTCTGCTAGAGATGATTTTCTGGATTTCACCAATAGCGCGAATGTTATGACAAGACCAATATGGACTCTCATGAATCATTTGCCAATGTATAAAAATTGTATTGCGGGTGACTTGACAAATTCTCTATGGTTGGAAGCAAGAGTTGTCAACATACCTAGCAGTGTAAAGCGATGAGATTCATTCAATGCAAAGTAATGTTGACGTGTCTTTTGATTGCGCCCTATTTGTTTGGAGCCGCCTATGAGGGTAGCTGGGAAACTAGCTCAGGAGACTATTCTTCAACGAGGCTGTCGAAGTTAGATCAAATAAATACAGACAATATCGAAGATTTAGATGTGGAGTGGATATTTAATACGCAAGAATTCAACAAAGAAGCATCAATTCAGTCTTCGCCGATATTTACCGGGAAGTACCTAATTACAGTAGGAATATATGGGTCTATTTTTGCGTTGGATCCAAAAAATGGCAAAGAAGTGTGGAGGGCTAAAGTTCCTTCGCCTGCAGGAAGGAGGGGCATTACATTTTCCCGTCAGCATAATCTTATATTTGTCCCGACGGGAAAAGGTATCTCAATCCTGGATGCAGATTTCGGGAAATTAGTAAAAAAAATTCAGAGTGGATCATCGCTTCTCCAGCCAATATTAGGTGAAAATAAAGTATTTGTCGCTACTTTAACAGATGGAGTTAAAGCGTATGATCTGGAGTCAGGTAAGGCGCTATGGCATAACAACCTTTTTAAAGGAAACGTACAATCAAGAGTCTGGTCGGGTTTTTCTTATGACATAGAGTCCAAAATTATTTTTGTGAACACTGGTAACCCGGGAGGGTTATACGGCGCGAAAAGACTAGAAGATGATCTTTCTAATAGCCTGATTGCCCTTGATTCGCGAAGTGGAGAAATTTTATGGCACTATCAACATATAATACATGATTTGTGGGATCTGGACCTCGTTGGTAATCCAATGATCATTAAAAATCAATTACTAAAGACGTCAGTTGTTCTTAGTCTATCTAAGACTGGAGAGATTATTTATTTAGATGTAAATACGGGAGAGCCTGTTTTTAAAAACTCAATTACGAAAATTCCTGTTCCAGCTTCTGACGTGCCTGGCGAAATTGCTTCTAAGTTTCAGAAAGAAATTTTGCTTCCTCAGCGAGTCTCTGGTGTGTTGGTTGATCTTGAAAACGATTTTAGCCACCTCGATCAAGAAAATAGAGCTTACGTTAATTCAAAACTAAAGTATGCAAAGTCGGGAATATTTCTGCCCCCTTCACTGAATTATGATTCATTAATATACGGTCTCCATGGAGGGCCTCAATGGATGGGCGCAGCGCTGTCAGCGAGGCAAGATGCGATTGTAATCCCATTTAATAAAGACCCATGGCTTCTTCGGTTAAAGTATCAGGATTCACGGTTTACCAAAATAAAAATTTATGCCGTCAAATTTAGAAAATTGCTAGACCTTATTAAAGCTTATTATTTGCACACAGTGAATTATGTAGCTTCTCCTATTGCAGAAGTGTTTGATATTCATTTCGAGGTTCCAGGTGAGAATTTTCAGGATAATATCGATGAGACTAATATAGATCTACGATGGGCGAATTTCCAAAAGGAAGAAACGATTGCAAACGTTGTTTATGGGATGCTTCCCGACACTGATAATGGGGAAGCGTATACTAAGCAGTGTAGCTCGTGCCATGGAATAGCCAGACAAGGGAATTATGAAAATGAATATGTAGGCGATTATTATGCGCCACCATTGGTCGGTATCACTCTCTCTGACAAAGGAGATGCGATGTTGCATCATGAAACGCTTCGGGCAATTCACGATGAGTCTAGTGGTGGTTTTGATATCACAAAAACTGAGTTGTCAAATCTTTACGAAAAATTCACTGAGATCGACAATACACTTTTGTCCAAAGGCGTATTAGAAATTGACTATTCGTGGCAAATGTTATTGGATAAAAATGGATATCCAGCCTCGAAACCGCCTTGGGGAGGTATAGCGAAAGTAAATTTGTCATCTGGGAATTTAGAATGGTCCGTGCCTTTCGGGGCTAGAAAAAACAAGAACGGGGATGTTATCTCAGTAGGGGATAAAAACTTCGGGGGTGTATTGTCCACCGAGTCTGGCTTAGTATTTGCAACTGGAACACCAGATGAGATGGCTAGGGCCTATCGTATTGATAATGGAGAAGAGATATGGGCAAAAAAGATGCCTTATGCGGGCTCTGCACCCCCGATGTCTTTTGAGTATAAAGGATGTCAATACATAGTATTCATCGCTTCTGGCGGCCAATTTGTAGGCTTTGAGAAAAATGGAGATGCGGTTGTAGCCTACAAGCTTGGCAGTTGCAAATCATCATGATCTATTTGATTGGCGCTTTCCAATATGGATACAATTGACGTTTTTTACATTTATGGTTTTAGGCGTTACTCCAAGTTTGAGGGCTTTGGTGAAGGTATGGCAGGCTATGTTAGTTGTTGATCAAAAAAAGGGGCCTTCGTATAAGATTATTTCACCAAAAAGCCAACAGGCACATTCTAACTTTGGGTGACTAATGCAAATTCATCGGACAATGTTGATAGACTTATGATTGTTGACACGTTATGTGAGAAAACCAGACTCTTTCTACTTGGCGCAGGAGGGCACGCAAAATCCTGCATTGATGTGATTGAATCAACAAATCAATTTGAGATCTATGGCTTGTTTGGTCTCAAGAGGGAGATCGGTCATTATAGTTTTGAATACCCTATCATTGGGGAGGATAAGGATATTAATACTATCTTCCTAGTCGAGCATCCTTCGGCGCTAGGTGTGGTTTCTTTGGGTCAAATTAAAAGTGCAGAAAATAGAATACATCTTTTCAATAAGCTTAAAGACCTTAACAGGGTCTCTCCTGCTATAATTTCGCCGTTCGCATATGTGTCAAAAAGATCTCGCTTGGGAGTTGGAACTATTATTTTTCATGGAAGTATTATAAATACAGATGTGACTGTCGGTGAAAACTGTATTCTTAATTCTCATTCGCTAATTGAGCATGATTCGGTGATTAATTCGCATTGTCATATTTCGACGGGTGTTAAAATTAATGGGGGCGTGAGCGTGGGGGCAGGGACATTTATTGGCAGTGGCTGCGTGGTTAAAGAGGGAGTTAGCATTGGTGAAAACTGCGTAATTGGGATGGGCCAAGCGTTATTTAACGATGTTGAATCGGGATCGTTCATACCAGCTAAGAGAGTCAAAAAATGACTTTGATCATCGCGGAGGCTGGAGTTAATCATAATGGTGAAATGGATCTAGCATTTGAATTAGTGGAGAAAGCTGCTGCATCGGGCGCTGACATTATTAAATTTCAAACATTCGAAGCTAAAAGCTTAGTTACAAAGACAGCCGAGAAAGCTCAGTATCAGCGATCCAATACTTCGGTCGCTGAGTCACACTACCAGATGATAAAGAATCTAGAATTAAAAAAAAATGATCATCACCGGCTAATCGAGCATTGTAGTAAGCATAATATAGAGTTTTTTTCTTCGGCCTTCGATCTTGACTCCTTGGGGTTTTTAGCTGACCTGAATTTATCAAGATATAAAGTTCCGTCTGGTGAAATTACGAATTTGCCTTATCTGAGACAGATGGGTGCTTATCAAAAGCCTATTATCCTCTCCACTGGGATGTCAAACATGGATGATATTGGGAACGCCTTGATGGCATTAGAGAGCGCTGGAACATCTAGAGATAAAATCACAGTGCTGCACTGCAGTACGGAATATCCAGCACCGATAGCTGACATCAATCTAAACGCAATGCGAACTATTAGGGAGACATTTAATGTTGAGGTTGGGTATTCGGATCACACTTCGGGGATCGAGGTTGCAATTGCTGCAGTGGCGTTAGGTGCTACTGTGATCGAGAAGCATATCACCTTAGACAGATCGCTACCTGGCCCCGATCATTCCGCGAGCATAGAGCCAAATGAATTTAAAAATATGGTAACTTCTATAAGAAATATAGAAATAGCAATGGGAAATGGTATAAAGGAACCTAGTGAAAAAGAAAAGGCAAATATGCTTGTAGCTCGTAAATCAATTGTAGCGTCAAAAAGAATTGTTAAAGGTACAATCTTCTCAAATGAAAATATAACTTGTAAAAGGCCTGGAGAGGGACTCTCACCTATGCAAATTGACAAAGTTATTGGATCTATCGCAAGAAAAGATTTTAATTTGAATGACTATATATCTCTATGAAAAAGATATTAGTTACAGGAGCAAGTGGCTTTATAGGTAAAAATATTACTAAAAAACTCTTGGAAAATAACTTAGTTGATGTTTACTGCAGAGAATTAAAAAAGGATGACCCTAGCTGGATTAAAGATAATCATATTGATCAAGATATCCTTGTCTCTTCATATCAAGATACAGCTTATGACTATGTCATAAACTGTATTGCTTGTGCAGACACTTCTAGTAAAGATTGGAACAAGCTTTATGAGGCAAATTGCAAAACAATAATTGCATTGATGAATAATATTAATTTTAAGAATTTCATTCAATTTTCGTCTTTTTCTATATTTTCAAAAAACTCAATTAAGGCAGGCTCAGCAGATCCTAATAATCTTTATGGGCTTAGCAAGCTAGTTTCAGAAAAATTATTAGAAATGCATGCTAATCAAGAACATAAATTTATTGTCTTAAGGATGCCTATCGTAATCGGAAAATCTAAAAATCAAGGTGATATGGTAAGCTATTTGTATAAATCATTAATGGATAATGCGACAATTGAGTTATTTAATGATGGTAAATATCAAAGAAATATCATCCACGTAAATGAAGTAGCGGAGTCCGTGAATGAAATAGTAGCAAGCTCTAAATTTATGGATGAGTATTGTGCGATTAATTTAAATAGCTTAAATACAATGAGTGTTTATGAGATATGCCTTTATATGAAAGCTAAATTAAATTCAGAGTCCAAAATACAATTTATTGATAGACCTAGTGCAAATGACTTTGATTCATTAGTTGTAGATACTTCTCAGAAAATAGATGGCTATGTTTTCAAAAGTTGCAGTGAATCTATTGACTGCTTCCTTGAAGAGATGAGATCTGATTTTTGTGAAAAATAATAACTTTTTAATTATATATAATGCAAACAAATAAATAGGGAAAAATATGACAAATTATAAATATGCCTCTAGGGTAAGCTTTAACCCAAAAGACTTTTCTGCTGATCTTAAAAATGACGAATTGACTGCAAAATTTGGTCTTCCAAACGAGGTAAGGTTTTGCAAAATATGTACGATTTCTAATCAAAGACCTAATTCTGCTCTAGAGTATGCTCATAATGCTAGCACTATAAAAAAGTCTATGTACGTAGATGAAGATCGCATATGTGATTCATGCAGACATGCAGAAGTTAAAAAAAATGTAATCGACTGGGACGAAAGACATAGAGAATTAACAGAGCTTTGTGATCAGCATAGAAGTAAGGATGGTAGCTATGATTGCATAGTTCCTGGCTCAGGTGGCAAAGATAGTTTTTATGCATCGCATGTTCTCAAATATAAATACGGGATGAATCCATTAACAGTAACATGGTCTCCACATATGCATACACCTTGGGGTTGGAATAATTTTCGAAAATGGATTGATGCTGGTTTCGATAATTATTTATGTACTCCTAATGGAAAAACTCATCAACTTCTAACTAGGTTAGCGGTAGAGAATCTATTTCACCCTTTTCAACCATTTATATTTGGGCAAAAGTTCTTTGCACCGAAGATTGCAATGCTTCATAACGTAAAACTTGTATTTTTTGGAGAGAACGAAGCTGAGTATGGAAATCCAATAGCTGATAATTCATCTTCAAAAAGAGCTTATGAATATTTTTCAACTTCTGAATCGTCTGACGTTTTTCTTGGGGGAACCTCTGTTTCAGAATTGAAAAGTGATTTTGGACTAACTGATAATGATTTATATCAATATATGCCATGTAACCCAAATGAGCTTGATGAGAAGGGTATCGAGGTTCACTATACAGGGCACTATATGAAATGGCATCCCCAGCAGAACTATTACTATGCTGTTGAGCATATGGACTTTGAGACTTGTCCGGAAAGAATGCCAGGAACCTATTCTAAATACGTATCAGTTGACGACAAGATGGAAGACTTTAATTATTACACCCAGGGCGTTAAGTATGGTCTGGGATGGTCTTCATATGTATCAGCCCATGAAATAAGATCTGGTGACTTAACTCGGGAAGAGGGCGCTGCACTTGTCAAGAAATATGATCTAGAATTTCCTGAAAGATATATTAATGATTTTTTAGAATACATCAGTATTGATCCAAAAAGAAATCCAGTAGCTGCAAGCAACTTCGAGCAGCCAATAGCGGATAAAGAATACTTTATGAGTCTGCATGATAGATTTAGATCGCCTCATCTATGGATACATGAACATGGTGAGTGGAGGCTTAGACACACCGTTTGGGATAAAAATAATTCTCCAAATTCTTCAGGCTCACATGGGTCGGATTGGAAAGGCAATAAAAGGTGAGCTTAACTTGTCCAAGATTCGCTTAATCGCTCGTTTAGATATTAAAGGACCTAATCTAATCAAATCTATAAGGTTTGAAGGTCTCAGGGTTCTGGGAAATCCTCAAGAGTTTGCACAAAAATATTACGAGGAAGGTATAGATGAAATTCTATACGTAGATACGGTTGCTACGCTTTATGAGAGGGTGGGTATTCACGAGCTTGTTAAAAAGACAGCTCAGAATGTTTTCATACCCATCACCGTAGCAGGCGGTATCAGGTCAGTTCAAGATGTTGATGATCTTTTAAGGTCTGGAGCTGATAAAATTGCAATTAATACGGCTGCAGTCAAAAATCCAGATTTGATTTCTCAAATATCTAAAAAATTCGGTTCTCAATGCATGGTCTTGTCTATTGAAGCCTGTAAACAGCCCGATGGAAGATGGGAAGCATATACGGATAATGGAAGAGAGCATTCTAATTTGGAAGTTGTTGAATGGGCAATGAAAGCTGAAAAATTAGGTGCGGGAGAGATTCTTCTAACATCTGTTGATTTTGATGGGACTTTAAAGGGTTTTGATTACGATCTAATAAAGCTAGTTTCAGAAAATGTGTCAATTCCAGTAATTGCCTCTGGAGGGTTTGGGGATGAGGATGATTTCAAAAAAGTGGTTGAGGATTATTGTGCAGATGCTGTCGCTGTTGGGTCTGCGCTTCACTATGGTAAATTCACAGTTAAATCTCTTAAAGATAAGCTAAGAGCTAAGGGTCTTAATGTCAGATAAGTCTAAAAATAATGTAGTCATTATAGATTACGGCGTAGGAAACCTATTAAGTGTTATGAGGGGGGTCGAGGTTTGTGGCGTAAATCCGGTTGTAACAAATTGCCCAGATGAAATATTAAATGCGGACAGATTAATCTTGCCTGGAGTGGGTGCGTTTTCAGATGGGATGAGAGGTCTTTCTGATAAAAAGTTAATTGAACCAATAAAAGAGTTTGTGAAAAAAGGAAGACCTTTTTTGGGGATATGTCTAGGTATGCAGATGATTTTAGATGAAAGTCATGAGTTTGGGACCAACAAGGGCTTAGGTCTAATACCTGGCAAAGTATTAAGTATTCCAGGTAAATCTGCTGAAGGGGGAAAATTTAAAATACCCCACATTGGCTGGACCAGTATAAGGCCAGGAAATAACAGTAAAGATTGGCAAAATACAATTTTGCAAAATACTAAAAAAGAGGACTCAGTTTATTTTGTACATTCTTTCTATGTACTACCTAAACACGAAGAAAACACCTTAGCTTCATGTAATTATGCGGGCAAAGATTTTTGCGCAGTTATTAATAATGAAAATATATATGGGTGCCAGTTTCATCCTGAAAAAAGCGGCACAGTTGGTATTGGTATTTTGGATTTCTTTTGCAATGAACTATAAAGCTAAAAAAATAACTATGGCAGATCCTTATTTTGACTCTAACGATAGAGAAAGGATCCATCGAGAAGTAGATAAAATTTTAGATCAAAGCTTAAGTATGGGGCCGAATGTGCGAGCCTTTGAAGATGAATTTGCATCTCAAATGAATGTAACGCACGCAATAGCGATGAATTCATGCACGTCAACTTTGGAAGCTGCATTACTAGCGCATGATATTGCAGGAAAAGAGGTTATTATCCCGTCGCAGACATTTATAGCGACAGGTATGGCTGTCCATCTTAATGGTGGGATCCCTGTTTTTGCCGAAATTTCGCCACAAACGATGTGTTTGGATATTGATGATGTGAAATTAAAAATAACGTCAAATACAGCAGGTATAGTGCTTGTGCATATGACGGGGATAGTTACGCCAAACATAATGAAATTCAAAGATTTATGTGATGAGAATGGCTTATTCTTAATAGAGGATGCAGCGCATTCTCCGGGTGCACTTGTTGATGGCAAGTTTGCTGGCACTATTGGTGATGCGGGTTGTTTTTCCTTTTTTCCTTCGAAAGTTATTACCTCTGGAGAGGGAGGTATGTTGGTCACTAATGACGATGACATAGCAGATTTTGCAAGGAGCTTTCAAAATCGAGGTAAAGATATGAAAGCGAATACTGAGATATATAATATTCCAGGCAGAAATGTGAGAATGACCGAGATGTCTGCTTTGCTTGGTAGAATTCAATTAGAAAAGCTTGATGATTTCCTTAGGCAGAGGAGGGCGCTGGCGCATATTTATCAGGTAGAGCTGTGTGGCCTTGATGGTGTTGATGTGTTAATACCTAATGATATCCAGTCATCTTCATTTTGGAAAGTTCCAATCATTTTAGGCCGAGAGATTGATCGTGAAGCTCTAACTGAAAATATGCGATCTAAAGGCGTTAGTGTTGATTGGGCCTACAATCCGCCACTTCATCTTCAGCCCGTGTTCATTAGCTTATATCAAACATTTGAAGGTCAGTTGCCTATTACTGAAGAATGTTTGAGGCGGCACATATGTCTTCCATGCCATCCTAGAATGGAGCTGGACGATGCGTTATATGTTACTAGAGTTCTCAAGCAGTGCTTGAAACATTGTGGACAATAAATGATTATTTCGATTCATCAACCACAGTATATTCCTTGGTTACCGTATTTTATAAAAATTCAAAAATCTGATCTTTTTGTGTTCTTAGACTCGGTAGCTTTCCAAAAGAATGGGTTGCAAAACAGAAATGAGATTAAGACTGGTCAAGGGCGACTTTGGCTCACGGTACCAATAAATCATAATTTAGGGCAAAAAATATCAGAAACTACTATTAACAATCAGCTCAATTGGAAAAAGAAGCATTGGCAGACCTTGAGGGGCTCTTATGGTAAGTCAGATTTTTTTAAATATTATGAACCCTACCTCGAGTCTTTTTATGAGCAAGAATGGGAGAATTTGGGCGATTTGAATATGGAATTAACGCTCAAAATGATGGAATGGCTTGGAATTGATACCCCTACACTCAGAAGTAGCGAGTTGGAACTTAAATCCACCGGTTCTGATCTTGTACTCGATATTTGTAGAGAGAAGGGTGCCACACGTTATATCACTGGCGTGGGAGGTAAAAATTATTTGGAACTTGAAAAGTTCGATGCAGCAGGAATAAAAGTTGATTTTATTGAAAGCAAATTACCTTTTAGCTACAAACAGTTGTTCCCTAAGGTTGATTTTGCAAATGATTTATCTGCGATAGATATGATATTTAATTGCGGTGAGAACTGGCGGACTACGGTGGAATTTTGAAAAAAAATAAAAGAGTTGTGTTGGGTATTACTGGCATTAGATCGGAATATGATATTCTTTCCTCAGTTTTTCGAGCTATCGATAAACATATGAATCTCTCATTGAAGGTTGCGGTAACCGGTGCGCATCTATCAGAAAGCTTTGGCTATACTGTTAATGAGATCGAAAAAGATGGGTTCGATATTGTTGATCGAATAGAAAGTCTTTTGAGTGGAAATAATGAATCTCTTAGGGTGAAGGGGTTAGGCATTCAGTTACAAGGCCTAGTTCAGACTGTGCTGAGGATTCAGCCAGACTTTCTCTTGGTTTTAGGTGATAGGGAAGAGTCGATTGCAGCGGCGCTGGTTTCGACATATATGAATATTCCTTTGGCCCATATAGCTGGTGGTGATCGGGTTATCGGTAATGCTGATGATCAAATTAGACATGCCGTTACGAAACTTGCTCATATCCATTTGACAACGAATAAAGAAAGTAAGGCAAGAGTGCTTAGTCTGGGTGAGCAAGAGTTTAGAGTTCATGATGTTGGGAATCCCGGTCTCGATCGATTAATGGAAGTTGAAGAGTTATCTTTGGCCCAGGTATCGGGCAATATAAAGTTTCAGCTTTTAGAAACTGAGCCATACCTTATTTTGATTCAGCATCCGCTTTCGTCTGAAATTAAGGATGCTTATCGTCAGATGAAGATTACGCTAGACGCTATAAAGGCCATGGGAATAAAAACGATTATCAGTTTCCCTAACTCAGATGCAGGTGGCCTAGAAATCATTAGGGCTATCGCAGAATATGATTCGCTTCCTTTTATTTATACAGCTAAAAACATACCCAGAGTAGATTTTGTTAATTTATTGAGGAATGCTGCGTGTTTGGTCGGTAATTCAAGTTCCGGGATCCTTGAGGCTCCGATGTTAAAATTGCCCGTCGTAAATGTAGGTAATAGGCAAATAGGTCGCTTGCATGCAGAAAATGTACAATTTGTCTCCCATGATCAAGATGAAATCATTAGTGCTATTCAAAAGGCGGTCTATGATGAAAGTTACATATCATCAGTTAATGGATGCTCAAACCCATATGGTGATGGGGCATCATCACATAAAATTGCTGAAATAATTGCGAACACTGTTATCGATGACAATTTACTCATAAAGGACATTACTTACTAATGGGGAAAAGGATATTAGTTGTTGCACCGCACCCTGATGATGAAATTTTGGGTTGTGGTGGTTCGTTGTTGCGTTACATTGACGAAGGAGCTGAAGTTGCGTGGTTGATATGTACTCGCCCACCCGATGACATGGATTGGAGTGATGAGTTTTTACTTCAGCGCGAAAAAGACATCCTTAAGGTTCAAGAGTTGATGGGATTTTGCAACGTCTATGAGCTGGGATTGCCGGCCACAAAGTTAGATCAAATTCCCGTCGGCAAAATTATTTCTAAGATGTCGGAAGTTTTTAAAGAGTTTGCACCACATGATGTTTATACGCCTCATTGGGGGGATGTACACACAGATCATAAGGTTGTTTTCGACTGTGTTAATGCGTGCTCAAAATGGTTTCGCTATCCATCTATTAAAAAATTAGTGGCGTATGAAACGCCTTCTGAGACTGATTTCAACTATAAAGATGGTCAGCAATTTCGCCCTAATTCCTTCGTAGATATTTCGTTATATCTAGATAGAAAGTTACATATTATGAGTGTATATAAAACTGAGTTAGGCGTGTTTCCGTTTCCTAGAAGCTTGATAACACTTGAATCGCTCGCCAGGTTAAGAGGCTCTGCCGCTGGTTATGAAGCCGCCGAAGCATTCCAGTTACTCTTTGAAAGGATATAGACGTGCAAGATAAATTAGAGGTGGTACCTAGAAATTGGGTTGATAGTGTTCTTTTAGATGGAGGTAAGGTTAGAGATGTGATCGAGAGCTTGAATAGATCTTCGTCAAAAGTAGTCATGATAAAAAGTAGGGATGGTAAATTTGTTGGATTAATCACTGATGGTGACTTGCGAAGAAGTTTATTGTTAGGTGACACATTAGATGATGACTTTGCTTCTTTAATTAATAAAAATCCCATTTCGATTGGTGCGGAAGTTGAAAATTCTCAGATCCTCGAGTTGATGATAGAGCATGATATTCAGCAAATTCCGGTGCTTAATATCGAGTCTGAAATAATAGGTCTGCGTGTAATAGACGAACTGATTGCAACGCCGAAGTTGAATAATAGAATTATAATTATGGCTGGGGGTAAGGGCGCACGATTACGGCCTTACACTGAGACATGCCCCAAACCGATGCTCCTAATTAGGGGCAAGCCGATGCTCCATCATATTATTGATAAAGCCAAAATTGAAGGTTTTTCTAATTTCATAATTACAACCCATTACTTAAGCCATATGATTGAAGATTACTTTGGTAATGGGGCTGAATTCGGAGTGAATATTTCCTATACTCATGAGCACGAACCATTAGGTACGGCTGGAGCCCTTAGTCTTATCACCGAAAAACTAGATGAGTCTTTTATAGTAACTAATGGTGATGTGATAACTGATATTCAGTTCTCTGATATTTTACTTTTTCACAAGAAAAATGCTGGTATTGCAACAATGGCGACACGACCATATCAAATTTCTCATCCTTATGGCGTCGTAGAAGTTAATGGGAACGAAATTAGTAGTTTTCAGGAAAAACCAGTTTATCATTCGATGATAAACGCGGCGGTATATGTGCTTGAGCCAGATGTGCTAGATTTATTGCCCATCAATGAACATTGTGACATGCCGACTTTACTCGAGAAAAATAAAGCTGAGGGTAAGAGCATATCAGCATACCCGATCCATGAGTCTTGGATCGATGTCGGACGGGCCGAAGACTTAATAGCCGTTAGAGAGCGAGATAATAAAAGTCAATGAGGGCACTCGTAATTGGATATGGCTCTATCGGGAAAAGGCATGTAAGGGTTCTAAAAGATATCGGTTTTGTTGTCGCTGTAGTTTCTGCTCAGGAAGATGTTCTTGAGCTAAGCTATTCAGACGTAGGAGCTGCATTGGTTGATTTCTCCCCTGATTACGTTGTGATATGCAATGCTACTCATCTTCATTTTGATATTATGGATGAGTTGGCGATTGGTAATTTTCAAGGTAATGTTTTGGTAGAGAAGCCATTGTTCAGTACTTTTAGTAGCGTTCCTAAAAATAAATTTGCAAGTATATATGTCGGATATAACTTAAGATTTCACCCCATTTTGTCTCGATTAAAAAGTTTGCTATCGGTTAATCAGGTGCTCTCAACCAACGTCTATGTTGGTCAATATTTGCCAGATTGGCGCCCTGGGATTGATTATAGGGAATCGTACTCAGCGAAAAAAGAACAAGGTGGTGGCGTTCTTCGAGATTTAAGCCACGAAATGGATTACTTGATTTGGTTGTTGGGCGCATGGAAGTCAGTCACCGCGCATGGCGGGACTGTGAGCAGCCTAGAAATAACTACTGAAGACGTCTACACCATCCTTATGTCTACTCAAAGATGCCCTATCGTATCAGTTCAAATGAGTTACTTGGATCGAGTTAAGCGAAGACGGATAGTTATTAATACAGAGAAGCATTGTCTGGAAATAGATCTAATAAATAATTCTATATTAATAGATGATGTTAAAGAGGTTTTTGATGTCGGCGTTGATACTACCTATTCTGAGATGCACTTGGCTGTGTTACAGAATGATCGAAGCAGGCTTTGTTCTGTTGACGAAGCTAAAAATACTATAGAGCTAATAGAAGTAGCGGAACGCTGCAACGGGAGATACTGGGAATATAATGAATAGACTTTGTACTATTTGTGCTAGGGCTGGCTCCAAGGGCGTACTTAATAAAAATATTAGAGATCTTGGAGGAAAGCCTTTAATTGCTCATTCGATCGAACAGGCCCAAAGATCTGGTTTATTCGACTATATCGCTGTCAGTAGTGATTCAGAGGCGATATTGGGAGTGGCAAAGGATATGGGCTGTGACTTCATTATCAATAGGCCCCTGCAGTTAGCCTCTGATACCGCGGCGAAGTTTCCGGTCATACAACATTGTGCTTTGGCAGTCGAGGATTTGGTGGGAACTACATTTAATACCTATGTGGATCTCGACGCAACTTCACCGCTTAGATTGGTTGAAGATATTATTAATTCGGTCCATTTATTGGAGACTGAAAATTGTGGCAATGTTATAACTGCGAGCCCCTCGAGGAGGTCACCTTATTTTAATTTGGTGGAGCTTGACTCAGACGATGTAGTGCAATTATCCAAGTCGCCGGTGAATGCCGTTAATAGGCGCCAGGATTCCCCGCAGTGCTATGATATGAATGCCTCAATCTATGTTTGGGATAGGGAGCACCTTATGGAAAGAGATTCTTTGTTCAATGAAAAAACCGCTTTGTATGTAATGCCTGAAAGTAGATCTCAAGATATAGATTCAGAGTTGGATTTTCTTATCGTAGAAATGCTTTTGAAAAATAGGATTTAATCCTTATGACAAATTTAAAAGATAAAGTAGTCGTGATTACTGGCGCTTTGGGTTCTCTGGGGAAAGTTTTCACGGATAAATTACTTGCTCAATCTGCTGTAGTTATTGCAACCGATATAGATCCTAAAACCATAGCTAATTGTAATAACCTAAATGAAAACAATATGCTCGAATATATGGTCTTAGATATTACGAGCGAGGATTCAATAAAGGCTGTTTTTGCAAAGGTTGGTAGTCAATATGGGAAGGTTAGTGCGGTAGTTAACAATGCGTATCCAAGAAATAGCGATTATGGTTCAAAATTAGAAGACGTGACTTTTGAGAGTTTTTGTGAGAATACTAATTTGCACTTAGGGGGCTACTTCCTTGTGATGCAAGAGGCCTCTAAATTCTTTAGCATTCAGGGTTATGGTAATACTATTAATATTGCTTCAATATATGGTGTTATAACACCAAAATTCGAAGTATATGAAGAAACAAATATGACAATGCCTGTGGAATATACTGTGATCAAATCCTCGGTCATCCAGCTAACTAAGTATTTCGCCAAGTACCACAGTAAAAAAGGTCTAAGATATAATTCGATTAGTCCTGGCGGTATTCTAAATAATCAACCTTTAGCATTCAGGAGTAAATATGAAACACATTGCAACAGCAAAGGCATGCTTGATGCCGATGATATAGCTGGAACACTAATTTTTCTAATTTCGGATGACTCAAAATACATTACAGGCCAAAATATTACTGTCGATGATGGTTTTATCTTATGAGAAATACGGATTTAGACGCGGATATTAAGGATTCTTTAATTATTATCTTTGAATCCCATCTTAATGATCGCTATCAAGAGCTGATTAGGATACTTAATTCAGATTCAATCAATCTGGAACTTTCCAATGTTTTCGGCAAAAATTTGTTAGATTTGTGTATTAATAGAATTAACTACCGAAAAACTTTGAAGGCTGCGGAAAAAAAAATGCTTAATGCTGTTGTGAGTAAAAAGTTTGTTTTCGTCAGTAATGCTGAAGGATACATCGCACACAATTTAATAGCCTCTTTGAATCGTAATACTAATGTCCAAGTTATCAATTTGCAGCATGGATTGTTCCAAATGCCTAAGAAAAAATATTATAAGGTTTTCATTAAAAACATAATAAACTTTATAACGAATAAATTATTCCATATCTCAGTTATAGGCCTTGGGTTTGGGAGTAAGCTTGGTGATAAATATATTGTATATTCAGAAGAGTATAAAAAATTTCTTGTCGAATCTGGCTGGGATGCAAAAAATGTCATCACCTCTTCTTATGTTCTTAAAGGGTTTAGAGAAAAAGATCACTTAGTTGTTGAGAATGCGTGTATCGATTGTGATGCCCTGTTAGTAGTTCAACCATTCAGCGTAACCTCTCAGACATCAGTTGAAATTGAAAAAAAACTGTATATAAAGTTAATCGAGACTTTGTTGATAAATTTTAATAATATTTATATCAGGCAGCATCCTTTTCATGAAGTTGATATTCCGGCTCTAAGCTCACGGCAATTTTTTTTACAAGGAACTGATATTATTGATGATATAAAGAAAGTCGGCACCATAATATCCTTTAACTCCACTGTACTTATAGAATATGAATATACAAACAAGAAGTTTATTGCGGTTTATACGAAGCACCTAGAAGAGCATAAAAGTGCTTATTTCGCTTTTAAATATATTTATCATATTGATGATGATCGCGATGCCTCATTTAATTTACAGCACAAACAAAGAAATAGAAGATATTTTTACCAAAATGAAGTTTCTTCAGCAGCTCAATTGTTCAAGTGGTTAAGGTAATAATGTCTGGATGCGGCAATTCAAAGTATATATCTGAAGTGTGCTTAACTTGCCCTTGGATAATTAGAAATTTTACTCGTATATCAAGAACTTTGTCGAAGATATGTGTTTGACATAAGTATAAAAAATAAGCTGAAACATTGCGAAAATTCTTTTTCGAGTGGTGGTTCATTGCACCGAAAAGGGATCACCTTTGTGAAGTTGACATCTGAGACTATATGGTCCGAGGTAAGAAGTATTTAGTTATGACTAGCACTAAATCACCACTGTCAGTAATCTTATTTATATTTATATCCATATCTTTAGGTCTAAATTATAAACTTGGTACCAGTGGAGGAGCCCCTATTTATGTTACCCATCTTGTTTGGTTATGCTTTATGTGTGGCATTTTTTTCTTGCTGATGGCTAAAATGATTCGAGTTAAATGTAAACTTTATGAAGTACTAATTCTCTGCTTTTTGTTTACTCTGTTATTGCTGAGTAGTTGGTTGAGATCGTTTGATCCCGCTGATCTGTTCACAACTGAAACTGTTAAATATCTTTATACTCTTACGTTGTCAGTTGGGTTTCTGGTCGCACTGAGATACAGAAGTGTCAATCTAACATATATTGCAGTTGCGGTTCCTCTTGGTGTTGTTATTTCAACGTTTACTTTAGTAGAGTCGAGTCCTTTCGATTTAGGGCGAATCGGGTTGGCTTCACGACTGGATATTCGAGCATTAGGGAGCTTTAATGTTTACGCGCTTTTGGTTTCTAATGCGCTGGTGTGCTTGATTTATTTAAGGTCTATTTCTGTTGGTAAAACAACGATAAGAATTTTAATACTTGCGACTATCGGTTACCTTTTTGTTGTGTTGCTAGCTACGTTATCTAGAAATGGGATGTTGTGCTTTATTCTCGGAGCCTTAGTCTATAATTATTGTGTGGTTGATAGGGTTAAGTTTGTTCTTGCTGCTGTGAGTGCCTTGTTGATTTTTAGCAGCTTGATTATATATTTTTTCAACACTGATTTTGGAGATATAGCCGCACGATATGTAGTTAATGCAGAATTTATGGAGGGTAGTGGGCGTATTGGCGTCTGGTTACATCTTCTTAATCTGATGATGGAAAGTCCTAGTTCCTTCTTTTTTGGATTTGGAGTGGGTGAAATAAATTTTAATGTTAATGGATCGGTTTGGGAAATAAATAGCGCACATAATCATTTCCTCCAAATGTTCTATGAATTTGGTATGGGCGCTTTACTCGGCGCGATCTTTTTTTTCTATAGATTGATAAAAAGTTTGAGCTTGATCGAAAACAAGTACCCTAAAGCATTTTTATTAGCGGTCGCGGCCCAATTAATATTAAATCTATTTCTTGATTCAACCCTTCAGGCTTCGCAAATTGGTTGGTTTTTTGCTTTTTGGTTAACCCTCTTATACGTTTCCGGATCGGATGTTATAAGATACTCAACGAAGTCCAATTTTTAAAACACAGGAATTATTATGGAACTTGAGCAAATATCATACGCTAAAACAGTGTATGGCCAGGAAGAAATCGACGCGGTGGTTAAATGCCTATCTGAATCGACGCAGATGGGAAATTATTCTCGTAAATTTGAGAAGAGAATAGCGGAGCTGTTTGATAAACAGCATTGCTTATACGTTAATTCAGGCTCATCTGCCTTGTTTATTGGGGTTGAAGCTTTTAATTTCCCTGATGGGTCAGAGGTCATTACTCCGGCGCTTACTTTCTCAACCTCAGTAGGATGCTTGGTCAAAAACAACCTCGTCCCGGTATTTGTTGATGTGGAACCGCTTAGCTACTGCATAGATCCAGAGGCTATTGAAGCAGAAATAACTGAGAAGACAGTGGCAATTCTAGCGCCGAATTTAATGGGTAATCTGTGTAATTGGCCTGAAATTAGAAAAATTGCGGACAAGTATGGGCTTAAAGTAATTGAAGACTCAGCTGATACGCTTGGGGCGACTATTGACGGAAGGTCGTCAGGTTCTTTCAGTGACATGTCGATTACTAGTTTCTATGGTTCACATATTATTAATTGTGCTGGAAATGGTGGGGCTTTAGCAATTAATGACCATGCCGTAATGGAGAAAGCGAAACTTCTGAGATCTTGGGGTAGAAGTTCATCTTTGTTTGACGAAAAAAGTGAAGCTATTGAGAACAGGTTTAATGTAGATTTAGATGGCATTGAATATGATGCTAAGTTTGTATTTGAGACTGTTGGATACAACCTAGAGGGGAATGAATTAGGTGCTGCATTTGGCCTGGCTCAACTTGAAAAATTAGACTCTAATATCCAGACTAGACAATCTAACTACAAAAGACAGTGCGAGTTTTTTGAGAGGCATTCTCAATTTTTTCAAAACCCGCAGGAAACACATGGATGTAATACGGCATGGCTAGCTTTTCCTATCTTAATTAAGGAAGACGCCCCATTTACAAGAAAGCAGTTCCAAATTTATCTTGAAGAGCGAAATATACAAACGAGAGTTGTATTTACGGGCAATATACTCAGGCAGCCAATGACTAAAAATATAGAGAAAAGAGTTGTAGCCGCAGGATATCCAAATTCAGACGCAATAATGAAAAGGGGGGTATTACTTCCTTTGCACCATGGACTCAATCAATCAATGTTTGAAAGACTCCATGCTACTATTGAAGAATTTATTGCGCTCAACGTTTAAACGTTAATTCCTTTAACCAACTTAGAATATTAATTAATATGAAAGCAGTTATTTTAGCCGGAGGGCTTGGGACTCGAATATCAGAAGAAACAAGTTTGCGACCAAAGCCAATGATTGAGATCGGAGGCATGCCTGTTCTGTGGCATATCATGAAGCATTACTCAACTCATGGTATTAATGAATTTATTATATGCTGCGGTTACAAGGGCTATATCATTAAAGAATACTTTGCTAATTATTTTTTACATAGATCGGATGTAACCTTCGACATGCAAAAAAATACTATGCAGGTTCATCAAGAGTTTGCTGAGCCATGGAAGGTTACTTTGGTCGATACAGGGCAAGATAGTATGACGGGAGGGCGATTAAAGAGAATCTCTCCCCATGTTAAAGATGAAGAGTGTTTTTGCTTTACTTATGGAGACGGCCTTTCCGATATAGACATTTCAAGCCTAATAGACTTCCATGTGGGTCATGGCCGACAAGCTACGTTGACTTCTGTGATGCCGGCTGGCAGGTTTGGGATGCTGGATATTGGTGAGTCAAATGAGGTTGTTCGGTTTGTAGAGAAGCCCAAGGGTGATGGGGGAAGAATAAATGGAGGCTTTTTTGTGTTATCACCAACAGTTTTAGATTTTATTGAGGGTGATGAGACGGTGTGGGAGGCCTCTCCCCTTGAGGAGCTCTCCGAGAAACGTCAATTAATGTCATATAAACATGACGGGTTTTGGCAGCCTATGGATACGTTGAGAGATAAAGTATTTTTAGAGGATTTGTGGGCTACTAACAATGCCCCTTGGAAATCATGGTGATAGGGAAAAATTTTTGGGAAAATAAAAAGGTATTCGTTACTGGCCACACGGGATTTAAGGGCGGATGGATAAGTTTATGGTTGCAGTCATTGGGAGCTCAAGTAACAGGATATTCCCTAGAGCCAGTGTCAAGTCCAAACCTGTTTCAGGTAGGCAGAGTTGCCGACAATATGACTTCAATTATAGGTGATATTTCCAATTACCATGATTTAGCAACGGCGCTATCGGATGCGAAGCCAGAGATTGTTTTTCACATGGCTGCGCAGCCTCTTGTTAGATATTCCTATGATAATCCTATTGAGACTTTCACGACTAATGTTATCGGGACGGTTCATGTTTTAGAGGCTGTAAGAAAATGTAGCACGGTTAAGGCATTAGTGAATGTAACAACAGACAAGTGTTATGAGAATAAAGAATGGATCTGGAGTTATAGAGAGAATGAGTCAATGGGAGGCCACGACCCATATAGTTGCAGTAAAGGTTGTGCAGAATTAGTAACTTCTTCCTTTAGAGAATCCTTCTTTAGCCGAGAGACGTATGAGCAACATGGATTGGCATTAGCATCGGTCAGAGCGGGAAATGTAGTCGGTGGAGGTGACTGGTCTGAGGATCGTTTAGTTCCGGATATATTTCGAGCAATTAATTCAAATAAATCAGTTAGCGTAAGAAATCCAGACTCGACCAGACCATGGCAGCATGTACTAGAGCCAATATCAGGTTATTTAATTCTTGCCCAGAATCTGTTTACACATGGTACGCAATATGCCGAAGCGTGGAATTTTGGTCCTGAAACAGGCGAATCGATTTCGGTATTGGAGATTCTGAAGAAATTAGATCGTTTAATACCATCAGGCATTAAGTGGACTATTTCGAAAGATAAGAAAGCCCATGAGGCAAACCTCTTGACACTTGATATCTCAAAGGTAAAAAAATATCTTAAGTGGAAACCTCGCTTAGATATAGAAAAAGCATTAAAGCTAATTGTGGACTGGAATACTAGATACAATAGCGGTGCGGATATGCATGATTTTACGCATCAACAAATAGAGTTATACCAAGAACAATTATTGGATAAATTGTCGGAAAAATAGTTCTTTTGTATCTCTTAGCTTCGGCTCCGATCTCTTAATAATGTTTTGTCGTTGGTTGCGACGTCTTTATTTCAAGAAAATTATAAACGATGTGATTTTCTTATTCGAAAATCCGGTATTTCCAATTTACTATGACTAAGGATATGTGATGTTTAAAGTTTCACCTGTTATTCTGTGTGGAGGATCTGGAACTAGATTATGGCCACTCTCGCGCGCAAACTTCCCAAAGCAATTTCTAACTTTATCTAGCGAAATCAGCCTCTTTCAAGAGGCAATTGAGAGAATCAACTCAATAAGTGACATCTCCATAGAAATCGGAAATTTTATTATTGTCACTAGTGAAGATTACAGGTACATGGTTGAAGATCAGCTAAGTGAATCAGGGGTAACTAATGCCCATATTCTTTTAGAGCCAGTGGGGAGAAATACCTGTCCAGCTATGACCCTAGCCGCACTTAAAGCTTATGAGAATCATGAGGACGCTATATTAATCGTTACCCCAGCCGACCACACTGTTGTTAATAAGGAATTGTTTCAAACTGCATTAATAGATGCTGTGAGAGTAGTTAGTTCTGGTGGGATAGTGATCCTTGGATCAAAAGCTCTTAGACCTGAAACTGGGTTTGGATATATTGAAAGAGAAAATTCTCAAGGGACGAATGGTGAATTCAAAGTTAAAAGATTTATTGAGAAGCCTGAGATAGAAAATGCGCGAGCATTTGTCAAGCGTGATGAGTTTTCGTGGAATAGCGGTATTTTTGTTGTAAAGGCAGCTCATTGGATGGAAATTGTAGATGAAATTGCGCCTTTATTAAAAAGATGTGCAGATAAGGTATGGATCAGCAGAGGGGTAAATTTGAATCAGACATCTTTTGAACTTAGGGATTTCGAGGAATTCGAATCATTATCTGTAGATTATGCGATCATGGAAAAGCTGCCTGAGTCTGATTTTTCCTTAAACATGTTAGAGGTAGACGTAGGTTGGAACGACTTGGGAGCATGGCCAGCTGTTTGGGAGGTAGGAGCAAAAGATCAACACGGCAACGTAGAATTTGGGGATACTTTGACTGTTGATTGTTCAAATTCATTGATTCACTCTAATGGAAGGTTAGTTTGTGGAGTTGGTTTAAATGGTATTGCAGTAATTGATACGCCCGATGCGACCTTGGTTGTCGATCAGCGAAATGGAGACTCTCGAAATATTAGTCATCTTGTTAAGGAGCTTAGTAAATTAAATAGAGATGAGCATCTTGTTAATAGAAAGGTACAAAGGCCTTGGGGTTGGTACGATAGCGTTGATGAAGGTCCTGGATTTAAAGTTAAGCGAATTCAAGTTAAACCTGGGGCAAGTTTAAGTCTTCAACGGCATAAACATAGGGCAGAGCATTGGGTAGTTGTCAAGGGCACTGCTGAAGTAACTAACGATGGGGAGGTCCTTGTTCTTGAGAAAAATGAATCCACATATATCCCAATGGGCTGCATTCATAGGCTAAGGAACACTAAAGATTACCCTTTAGAGATCATTGAGGTGCAATCTGGAGCTTACTTGGGTGAAGACGATATTGAAAGATTGGAAGATATTTATGGAAGGGTTGATTTAGAGAGAAGTTCGTCATGAGTATATTATTATCAATAGCCATACCTACTTATAATCGGTCAGAAAAGTTGCTTTTGACGTTAAATAATATAGTAAATCAAGCCAAAGAAATTGAAGTTGATAAGTTCGAAGTTATTGTTTCCGATAATTGCTCATCGGATAATACTGCCATTGTTTTGGATGAGTGGATAGCTTCCAATGACGGAATAAGTTGTAAACTTAACACGAACGACTCTAATTTGGGCTATGACGGCAATTGTCACAGGGCTATAGAGCTTTCTACTGGAAAGTATGTATGGCTGATGGCTGACGATGATCTGCTGTTAGATGGGGGGCTGAACAAAGTTTTTACCTCTTTAAATGTTGATCAAGAGTTTACATTTTGTTTCATAAACTATGGGGTTGACGTTAGCGGAAAGATTCTAAGTTCTGGTTGTTCTGTATCAAGTACAGAGGTGCTGAGTTCTGATGATATGATTAAAAAAACGAACTTGGCTTTTAGCTTCGTATCATCATGCATTTTTAACAAGAGCGTGTGGGGGCAACTAAATACCAGTGAATATCATGATACGGCTTGGTACAACTTATATGCGGCAAGAGATTCGATTATCAGAGGATATAGTTTGCTGATTGGCGAACAATTGATACATCAGTTTGGCTTGGATATTCATGAGCGAAGACGTGAGAAAAATAATTCGCGAACTAAAGGACTTGAGTTCTATATTGGGGCTCACCTTAGGTTCCTGTCTCTATCATCAAGTATGCAGCAGTTTGGGTATTCTGAGATTGCTAGCAATCACGTTAAGCAGCTGGGCTGGGACGATAACTTACGACAAATTATTTACTATAAAATAACCCGTGATAGTTATGATTATCTGGAAATTCGGCGAATCATATTTGATATGCGACGCTATTTTCAGTTCAAGCCGACGTTTTTTTTATTGCATATTCCCGTGCTGCTCTTGCCGAGTTCAATCGTATCTAAGATTTATGAGGCGGGGTTACCTATTTATAAAAGATTTGTATCCCCCGTTTAGGTCCAATAAAAAAGGTTTAAACCTTGGTTTGAGTTTGCTTCGTGATGTGGCCATTGTTTGAATTTTTGTTTACGCGAACATGATGTGGGAATCTATAGTTTTTCTGTCAATATCGCTGGAACCCTAACACTTTTTATTGCTACGGGTTTCTTTGCAATCATTTCTCCTAAGTTGATTGAGGCTTACAAAATGGGCGACATGGAATTATATAGATTAATTCAGCGCAGACTTTATGAAGGGCTATTGCTAGACGGATTATTTGGAATGTTAGTTCTTTGGGCGATTTTTCCAGTGTTAGTCTTGGCTATGGACAGACCAGAGCTTGAAGAGAACGCCCACATTTTTTATATTTTGTCGATTGGTGCATATTTTAACGTTCTTGCTATGAGTAGTTATTATAAGTTGTATATTACTCATGGTGATCATTATCTATTAATCACAATGGCTGTCGGTGCCATCATAAACTTATCGCTGAATGTAATCTTTATCCCCTATTTTGAGCTACTTGCAGCAACCGTCGCCTCTCTTATAGCTTACGCTTCCGTTCTCGCTTTGAGAGAATATTTTAGTAGATCCGTGGTGGGGTTACAGGTAATTTGAGATAAGTATACGCGTGAGTATGGAATATACAATATAGTATATTGATGTGGCGGTAGGCTTTACTACCTCAAGATTTTGGTTAGGTAATAAAAAAGGAAAATAAATGTGAAAGCGTTAATAGTTGGTATTACAGGTCAAGACGGGTCTTATTTGGCGGAATTTTTGTTGCAGAAGGGCTATGAAGTCCACGGTGTTCGGCGTCGATCATCATCGTATAATACACAGAGAATTGATCATCTACTAAAAGATGTGCATGAGAAAAATGTTAATTTTTTCCTTCATTATGGAGATGTTACGGACAGCACTAATATAATGCAGATCATTCAAAAAACGAGGCCAGATGAAATATATAACTTAGCGGCTCAGAGCCATGTTGCGATAAGTTTTGAGGAACCTGAGTATACTGCAAACTGCGATGGTTCAGGGACATTAAGGATTTTAGAAGCGATTCGAACTTTAGAAATGTCAGAGAAAGTACGCTTTTATCAAGCTTCAACATCAGAGCTGTTTGGATTAGTCCAAGAAACTCCACAAAAAGAAACTACGCCTTTTTACCCAAGAAGCCCGTATGCTGTAGCCAAGTTATACGGCTATTGGATAACTGTAAATTATCGAGAAGCTTACGGAATTTATGCTTGTAACGGAATCTTATTTAATCATGAAAGTCCACGTCGAGGTGAAAATTTTGTAACAAGAAAAATCACGATGGGTTTAGCCGACATTAAGTTGGGCAAGAAAAGTTGTCTTTATCTAGGAAACTTAGATGCTCTGCGAGACTGGGGGCATGCGAAAGATTATGTTGAAATGATGTGGCTTATGCTTCAAAGCGATGAGCCCAAAGATTATGTGGCTGCAACCGGAGTCCAGTATAGCGTTCGAGACTTTGTGAATTTGGCCGCAAAAGCCATGGGTATCGAAATTATTTGGCAAGGCTCAGGGTCCGAGGAAAAAGGATATTGTCAGGATGGAAAATGTATTGTTGCAGTAGACCCTAGGTATTATCGACCTACAGAGGTTGAAACTTTGCTCGGAGACTCTAGTTTAGCTAAAAAAGATCTTGGGTGGGTACCAAAAATCTCATTTGATGAATTAGTGTCGGAGATGGCGCTTAGTGATTTAGCTAAGGCTAAGGAAAGAAGCGAACACCTTTAAACAAAAATAGACTTTTTAAGGATATAACTACTATGGAAAATGTAATAACAGCATGCCGAGTTTGCGGATCAGAGGATTTGAAATCGATCTTCGATCTTGGTAGTCAAGTAATGACGGGAGTGTTTCCATCGACTAGAGATATGAAAATCACTTCAGGTCCTGTGGAACTCGTAAAATGTTCAGGAGAGGGAAGATGTGGCCTGGTGCAACTGAAGCAAAGCTATGATTTAGCTGAGATGTACGGAATGAACTATGGGTACCGAACAGGTCTAAATGCCAGTATGGCTAAGCATATCGAAGATAAGATGCAGGCGATATTTTTTAGTTGTTCACTGCAGTCGGGCGATTTAATAATTGATATTGGTAGTAATGATGCCACAGGACTTAAAGCATATCCTCAGGATATATATGAATTGGTGGGTGTTGATCCTTCGGGCGTCAAATTTGCAGAATACTATCCTAGTTCAGTTAGTCTAATTCCTGAGTTTTTTAGTGCCGATGTAATTACAGAAAAATACGGAGAGAAAAAGGCAAAAATAATAACATCTTTTTCGATGTTTTATGATCTGGAAGACCCTATTCAATTCGCTAAAGAGGTCAGCTCTGTTTTAGATGAGGATGGAGTTTGGGTGTTCGAACAGAGCTATTTACCGACGATGTTAGAAACAAATTCATTCGATACTATCTGCCATGAACATATTGATTTTTATACTTTAAAGCAAATTGTATACATATTGGATTGCGCTGAAATGAGAGTTATTGATGTTGAATTTAATGACATTAATGGCGGAAGTTTTTCCGTTAGTGCGGTTAAAAAGGTATCATCTAGGTGCAGTAATATAGAAAAAATTAACGATATACTTGACCACGAAATATCCTTGGGACTTGAGGGTTTAGATTGTTATAAAGAATTTGCGGGTAGGGTGGAAGCGGCTAAAGCTGAATTGGTTGAGTTTTTACAAAAGGCAAAAAACGAAGGTAAGAAAGTTGCCGGATTGGGTGCCTCGACCAAAGGGAATGTTTTACTTCAATATTATGGAATAAATGAAGATCTTCTTCCTATGATTGGCGACGTAAATCCAGACAAGCATGATTCATTTACTCCTGGTACCTTAATACCAATTACCTCGGAAGAACAAGTTTTAAATAGTAACCCGGATTTTCTTTTGATTCTGCCTTGGCACTTCAAAAAGTTTTTTGAAAGTAATCCTAAGATGAAGGGTAGGACTTTAGTGTTTCCTTTGCCGAGGCTAACATTCGTAGATGTTTAGGTAATGAATATCATCAAGACAAAAAGATCGGTATGTGTTGTTACTGGCGTCAATGGCCAGGATGGTAGCTACTTGGCAGAAATTCTCTTAGATAAGGGTTTTCACGTAATAGGCCTTGGACGTCAAGATGCGTCAGAATGGGTTGCTGAAACGAGTTTATATGATTACAGAAAAGTCGATTTGTCAGTGGGCTCTTCTTTTTCCGAAGTACTTGAGGACGTGAATCCGGACTTTATTTTCTACGCAGCTGCAGTTCATGGGGCCTCGGGATTTGATTATGAAAAAAATTGGGATAATGTTTATTCGGTGAATGTAAGAGGAATAGTTACTGCACTACAGTATTTGGAAAAGAATCGAGAGGCTAGCTTAACCTATATTAGTTCCTCTAAGGTATTTGATATGGGTGGTAAGAGTACGATTTCCGAAACTGATCATCGATTGTCGAATTGCTTATATTCTGTATCTAAAAACGCTGCGACGGACATTATTCATTATTATAGAGACCGATATAGGTTGAATTGCTCGGTCTTTTGGACTTTTAATCATGAATCTCCCAGGAGAGGTGAAGAATATTTCATACCTAAAATTGTAAAAATTCTGCAAGAGAGTAGAAAGAATAATTCTTACAACGCGAGCATTTTCTCGCTTGATTTCTATTGTGATTGGGGGGATGCAAGAGAGTACATGAATATCATTATTGATTTATCTCTAACCTATGGTGGTGAAGACTTCATTCTGGGTACAGGCAAGAATGTCTTAGCCCGACAGGTTGTGAGCGAACTATTTGAAAAATTTGGACTTGACTATAAGGATCACATTACAGAAGTGAATGGTTTCACTAGTAATATTCCATTACTTCCTACAGCGAATGTTTCTAAATTAAAACATTATATGAGAAAGATACCTCAGAAAAATGTTACGCACGTATTTCAGGATATCTTAGATAATACAAATTTTGCACCTAAAGGTAAATTATGAAAGTTGCACTGATTCAAGATCAATTATTAACTAAAGCCGGGTCTGAGAGGGTGTTTTTACACCTGTGCGACGAATTCAAGGAAGCTGATATCTTTACTCTGTGTTATAACGGGAAAACGACTTGGCCTGAATTTCAAAATAAAAAAATTACAACCCATTGGCTTGGTCGGTTTATCAAAAATCATCAGATTTTTAAAATCTGCTTTCCCCTTTCAACTTTTTTAATGCAAATGTGGAATTTTAGAGATTATGATCTGATTATCAGTTCATCTGCTACAACTGCCAAGTACATAAAAAACCATAATGCGTTTCATTTGTGTTACTGCTACTTCCCTACTCGAGCTATTTGGAATAGTAACGTCTACTTTGGCTCTGATTCAAACTTGGTAGGTAAAGGAATCAATATGGTGATGGGATTACTCCGTAAAAGAGATATAGAAGCTGCAAGACGGGTTGATAAATTTATAGCTATTTCCGATGTAACAAAAAAAGCTATCAGGACAATATATGATATGGATTCGGAAATAGTTTTCTCACCCATCGTCCTTCCAAGTATAGAAAAGGAAGCTATTGTAGTTAAATGTAATTATTATCTACTGGTTAGTCGATTGGAGAAATGGAAGTTAGTAGATTACGCAATTAAAGCTTTTAATGAGCTCGGATTAAACCTCCATATTGTTGGAACAGGTCCCGAAGAGTCTCTTCTGCGAACTCAGGCTAATAGTAATATAGTATTTTTAGGTTCGGTCACTGATATTGAGCTTTCTAAATACTATGCGGAAGCTCAAGCGGTTGTTTTCACTCCTGAACTTGAATATGGATTAGTGCCGTTAGAGGCAGCAGCATATGGGACGACCACAATTGCTTTGGGTCGAGGAGGAGTATTGGAAACGATGATCTGTGATGATGGCCAGTTGACAAAAGAGCTCGCTATTTTTTTTCCCGACCCCACGAGTGAATCGTTAAAAGACGCTGTCAATAGATTTCAAGAAACAGAAATAACCTCTGAACAACTAATTCGGCATTCAAAAAAATTTGCGGTGCATTCTTTTCAAAGTCAAATTCGGAATATCTCTGATCGTGTCAAGATGAGATAGGTATAGCTACTCATCAATTGATAAGTAAGTTGAACGTTTAATATCTAGACCTGAAAATAAAGAGAGCGTCATTATGAAAACGGCTGTGATTTTTGGTGGTACTGGTTTTATAGGTGCTTTTTTTGCTACTCATCTTATCAAATATGAAGATTTTGAAAAAGTCTATCTGTTTGATACTGAGGTATCCTCCGGCAAAACTTCTGAGCATAGGCGCCAATTACTTGGTTCATATGAAAACATTCATGTCGTGAGAGGGGATGTTACCAAAACCATTGATTGGGTACCTTCAGAGTCTATTACTCTGATCGCTAACTTTGCTGCTGTTCATCGTGAGCCTGGACATGAGGATTATGAATACTATCATTGCAATCTTCTTGGGGCTGAAAATGTTTGTGATTGGGCGGAGCGGGTTGCCTGTAACCTGCTAATATTTACTAGTTCCATCGCACCATATGGGCCGAGCGAGAACGAAAAAGATGAAAAGTCATTGCCTGTCCCCACAACGGCATATGGTGGATCAAAGCTCACTGCGGAAAAGATTCACGAAATATGGCAATCTAAAAACAAAAAAAGAAAGTTGGTGATTGTGAGGCCTGGCGTAGTATTTGGTCCGGGAGAGGGTGGTAATGTTTCTCGGTTGATTAAAGCCGTTCGCAACCGTTATTTTTTCTACATGGGCAATAGACAAACACGTAAAGCGGGTACGTATGTGAAAGAGCTGTGTAGAGCCATGATGTGGGTGCTTACCCGCCAAAAGGCATCAAATAATGGTGTTGTAGTGTTTAATATGTCAATGAATCCAGGACCGTCAATTGAAGAGTACGTAGATGCTATTGCCAGAGTAGCTAATATGAAGATATGGGTTCCTTCGGTTCCAAGCGCGCTGCTTTTTGTTGTCGCCTATATCATTGAGATGGTAGCGCGGCCTTTGGGCATCCAACATCCTTTTAGTCCTGTTCGAATCAAGAAACTCATCCGATCAAATAATATATTGCCGGCTTATTTGGTAGAACAGGGCTATGAGTATAAGTATTCCTTGGACGATGCCTTTGTTGACTGGAAGAAGGATTGTCCTGAAGAATGGCAGTAAAATTTTTAGCAGTCAGTTTAAAAGGGAGAAATTTATTTTATGAATGAGTCAGCCGCAACTACCCCAGAACCCACTGAGGCATTTCCCTATACGCCCCCAACAAGTGAAATCAAAGTTGAGTACGCACATATTTTTGCTCATAAAGAGGGCTTGCCTCCCAGATTTTTAAAGGTGTTATTCGATAAAGTTTTAGCCTTAGTGTCGCTCTCAATCAGTTTGCCGATATTGCTGCTGTTAAAAATCGCCTATGTTATTGAGGGAGTATTAATCCCTGAAAATAAAGGAGCTATGCTTTTTTACTACTGGGGTGTGAGTGGTGGGAAGAAGATGAAGAAGTGGAAGGTTCGTCTGATTAAAACAAAATATATTGAAGCTGAGGGCGCGGCGCGCCATGACTGGATTGCTTTTTCTGCTGAATGGACGCCCGACAGCCGAACTATCGTTGGTGCTTTTGCTAAAAAATGGTACTTGGATGAATTACCGCAGTTTTGGAGTGTGCTGATTGGTGATATGAGTACCGTCGGCCCAAGACCTCTTTCGGTGCTGCATTATGAGAGGGATAAAGCTCAAGGGAATGTTACTCGTTCATTGTTAAAGGGTGGTCTACTGGGTCTTGGGCATATTAACAAGGGTACTGCTGAAATGGGTAATTCCCTCTATGAGTATCAGTATATTGATGAGTACTTAACTCGATCATCTTTTGGGCTACTGCGGCTCGACTTATGGATAATCTGGAAGGGTGCTATTGTTATCTTAAAAGGTGGTGGACATTAACTGGCTTAATATCAAACGCACGGTGTGACACATTAGACTTCTAGCCAGATTGCAGAAAATAATCTTATTACTATAAAAGATCGCTTGAGGAGTGGTTTGTCTCGAATAAGGGCCTATATATTTATTTTGTGGCGATTCATGTTACAGCTTGGGCGGTTCTTATTCCAAGCACAAAAATAGCTTGGAGGGTTTTTAAGGATTTGCCCAAGCCGCCGACCGAGTTGAAGCAAGCACTGAATTATACTGGCTAACTGTTGTGGCTCTTATTGCCTCCACTTCATACGATCCAATTTCTAAGATATGACATGGCAGTCGAATCCGTCTGCCAACCCCCTCGGAGCATTATACTTTCAAGCGGCTCACCTTGTTCTAACAAATCAAGTGCTGCACCCACTCTAAAGGAATGCCCGCTGAGCGGTTGTTCATCGGAGTCCATTTTCAGATCCTTTTGCAGTGCTTTCAATAGGGTGCTTATACTTGCTGGGTGTAGGTTGCTCCCAAAATGCCCATGCCTATTAATTGATCTCAGAATATAGCCTTCATCGCTGATCATACGCCTCCATTTTTCTAATAAGTCGAACAGTTCTTGGCTGATGGGCAGCATCTTTCCGGTCCCGAATTGATCCGTTTTTGAAAAGTTGAGTCTGATAGCCGGTTTTCCGTTGGCCCCCTTGCATATGTCCTCAAACTTAAAGGCGCAGAGTTCTGATCGGCGCAAAGGTGGGCCGGTATCCCGTCGCACCACGGATACCCACAAACTAATACGCTACCAGCGCAATGGCATAGCGCGGTTATCGAGGGCAGTCCGGCAGAGCTAGATTAAAAAAGTAACAAAACGAAGCCAATTTGAAGGGCTGTGTTTTGTGTGGTGCTGGACTTGTTCTGGCATGTGATAAATGCCTTTATCGGATGTTAGTAGTTCAAATCGTTTGAGTTAAATACTTAAAAAGGGCTGCATACTGTGCAGCCCTTTTTTTACCTCACTTAATACATTTAAATGGGGGTCAAAATGTGCCTAGTTCATAAGTTTAATGTCATCGAATCGCGTTCCAGGCCCGCTCGTGGCCATAATACATAATAAACTTTAGGACGAACTCAATGCCGCCGATTATCACTGCTGTGCCAAGTTCTCCGGTCACAATGTAGGCTATCACTGCGGTGGTTAGCGTTGCAGTGATGCGCCACGTGAAGGCCTTTGCGAGGCTGCGCGTGCGAGAGCTCTGGTCTTTTAAAGTAGTAATGAGTGACATGAGCTACCCCTATGGAATGTTTGGTGTTTGTTTGGCATGCTCATTTCTCTTCTGCTTGGGTTGTGATTAGTTTGACCAGTGCTTTCGCGGATTCTGCGACACTGAGCTCGCCTGTTTTAAGAATTAGGCTCGGGCTTTTGGGTGGCTGGTAGTCGCTGTCAATACCGGTAAAGTTGGGTAGATCGCCCCGTCTGGCTTTTTTGTACAGGCCCTTCGGGTCACGCTGCTCGGCAATAGCTAGCGGTATGTCTACAAATACCTCAAGGAAGTCGTCAGCCTCGAATAAGCTTTTTGCCATATCTCGCTCGGCCCGGAATGGTGAAATAAAGGCCGTGAGTACAATAACACCCGCGTCCACCATCAGCCTTGCCACCTCTGCAATTCTGCGGATATTTTCTACCCTATCGGCCACCGTAAATCCGAGGTCTTTTGAAAGGCCATGGCGTACGTTATCGCCATCTAAGATGTAGGTTCGGAAACCTTGCTCGTGGAGCAGTTGTTCTGCGGCGCTGGCAATGGTTGATTTGCCTGAGCCTGAGAGTCCGGTTAACCATGCCACTCGCCCTCGATGACCTGATAGTTTCTCTCGTGCTGCCCGGTCGACTGAAAGTGCTTGTCGATGCACGTTGGACGCGCGGCGCAGGGCAAAGCGAATCATCCCTGCGGCAACCGTTGCATTACTGTAGCGGTCGATTAATACAAAGGCTCCCAAGCCGGGACAGTCTGTATAGGCTTCAAAAGGAATTTCGGCATCTAGGGTGATCTGAACATTAGCAATCTCGTTTAAGGAAAGCTCTCTGCCGGGTAACTGTTTAAAGGTATTGATGTCATACTTGAATTTAATGTCCGATAAGCTGGCGTTCGCCTGGCTGGTTCCTAGCTGTAAACTATAGCGTCGGCCAATATAGCCTGGTTCTTTGTCCATCCAGACCAGTTCTGCCTCAAATTGATCTGACACTTCACAGGGTGCGTCTGCCGCGACGATTAAGTCACCGCGAGAAAGATCAATCTCCCTATCTAGAGTTAAGGTCACTGCCTGGTCTGTAAACGCCTGATCTAAGTCTTGTGCGGAAAGCACAACCCGGTCAACCGTTGCCATTTGCCCGGAGGGCAATGCTCGGATCGCATCGCCGGGTCTAATACTGCCGGCGACTACGGTGCCTGAAAACCCACGAAAGTCTGCATGCGGTCTATTGACCCATTGCACTGGAAACCGAAACGGGTGTTGGCTCAGTCTCTCTCGAATGTCTACTGTCTCCAAAAAACCCAACAGTGTGGACCCTTGGTACCAATCCATTCGTCCTGACCGCTCGATAACGTTGTCCCCTTTGAGCGCAGATAGCGGAATAGGGGTGACTGACTTGAACGCCAAGTGCTTGCGCAAGGCCTCAAATTCTTCACAGATCGCATTGAACTGCTTTTCAGAAAAATCTACTAGGTCCATTTTGTTGACGGCTAAAACCACGTGCTCTATTCCAAGCATTGAGGCAATAAACGAGTGGCGACGGGTTTGAGTAAGCACCCCTTGGCTGGCGTCAATTAAGATGATGGCAACGTCGGCGGTGGAGGCACCAGTAACCATATTACGTGTGTATTGCTCATGTCCTGGTGTGTCGGCAACGATGAACTTGCGGCGATCGGTATTAAAAAATCGATAGGCAACGTCAATAGTAATACCCTGTTCTCGCTCTGCGGCCAGGCCATCTACGAGTAGTGCGTAATCTATATCACCGCCTTGAGTGCCCATTTTTTTAGAGTCGTTTTGAAGCGAGGTGACCTGATCTTCAAAGATTAACTGCGCTTCATACAGTATTCGCCCTATTAGGGTGCTTTTGCCATCATCCACTGACCCGCAGGTGATAAAACGCAGCAGGTCGAGTTGAGCTTGGGTGTCAACATACGCATCCACGCGGGCTTGAATATTGGTCTGATTGCTAGAACTAGGTTGATGTGCC
>Ga0075447_10000093_pt1 | contig 40034 bp, 38 predicted proteins | sample CoawatmetaG10DNA_FD_72352 | JGI IMG/M metagenome (GOLD analysis project Ga0075447, IMG submission 72352) | Marine microbial communities from the West Antarctic Peninsula - Coastal water metaG104-DNA | ecosystem: Environmental > Aquatic > Marine > Coastal | place: Atlantic Ocean: West Antarctic...
AAATATAACTAAATGAAATATAACTAAATGAAATATAACTAAATGAAATATAACAATTTTTTTGAATATGTTGCAAAAAAATCCAGTACAAATCGTGGAATATTTGAAATAGAAACTCAAAAATTCTCTAATTACGAAGAATTAATAAGTAACGCCCTTTTGATTGGTAACTCTTTATACCCTTTTAACCAAAAAGTAGTTTCAGTTATTTTGCCAAATTCCATTGCTTATATTGAATGCTTCCTAGCTTGCATTGCAACTAACAATATATTTAATCCGATACCTTATTTTATTGAACCTCAAGAACTAGATAAAACATTATCTTATGTCGATCCTGAATTAATAATATCTGATAGAAAAGATATTAATTCAAAATATAAATTAATGTGCCCTAAAGCCCTAATCAACAACACATCTAAAATTACTCCAAAAACAACTAATATTAATGATATTGCTTCTTTATATTACTCTTCTGGAACCACAGGAAATCCTAAAGGTGTTCTTTATTCTCATAAAAATATGATTAGTTTAATTAAGTCAATAGTAGATGGATTTGAATTTGATAGTTCAGTTAATCAGCTTGCATTCCTACCTTTTGGACACACAGCTGCAATTAACTATAATATCCTACCAGCATTGATGGAAGGTTCAAATCTTTACATATCAGGAGGGTTTGAATTCATGAGAGATAATTTTTTTGAAGTATTAGAAAAATATCAAATTAATTACACTCAAATCGTCCCTACAATTTTATACATGCTGCTTAAGCTCAAAATTGACATATCCTCACTTAATCTTAAAAGTTTAAGATTTATAGGCTGTGGGTCTTCAACACTTCCTCTCATCTCACAGCAGGAATTTATTGATCTATATGGCATTAAATTAGCAAATCTATATGGTCTTTCTGAAACTGGTCCAAGTCATCTAGACAATCCTATTGAAAAAGATTGGGTTCCTGGCAGTATTGGAATCCCTTTAGATGTAAATGAATGCCGTATTAGTGAAGATGGAGAGATATTATTGAAAGGAGATAACATTTTTATTGGATATCATAAAAATGAAAAATTATATAAAGAAACAGTTCAAGATGGTTGGTTTAAAACAGGCGATTTAGGCTATATTAAAAATGAAAAATTTTTTTTTCTAGATAGAAAAAAAGATTTAATTATCAAGGGGGCTATAAATATAGTACCAATGGAAATTGAAGAGGTAATCTACATGCATGCAGAAGTTCATGAATGTGTGGTGGTTGGGAAAAATAATCCAATTTTTGGTGAAGAAATTGTTGCAGTTATCGTTCCACTCAACGATATTGATGAAGTAAAATTTAAAAAAGAAATCAAATTATTATGTAAAACTAAGCTCTCTAATTATAAAGTTCCATCAAAAGTTTTAGTTTGGTCTGAATTACCTAGAACTCTTTCAAATAAGCTTCTTAGGCGCAAAGTTCGTGAGATAGTAAATAAAAATTAATAAATTAGGTATCATATCGTTGGTTTACTGCATATTGCACTTAAGCTAGTAAGTTTCATTTTAATAAATTATAAAAAAGTATTACATGAAAAAATCATCAGGAATAAACGGATTTGGTCGTTTTGGACTTCACCTTTTAAAATATTGGCTTGATAGAAATAATGAGGCAAATTTTACAATTGAATATATCAATGATGATTCGTTATCAATTTATCAAGCATATGAAATAATTGTAAAAGATGAATATGTTATTTTTAATAAATATAAAATAAAAATTAATGGAGGTGAGTTAATTTTCCTAGAGCCAGATGGAGGTATTCACACAATACAGTACTCAAACGAAAGTAAAAATGAAATTCCTTGGTTGGGAAAACCAGATTTATTTTTTGAATGCTCAGGTAAAAACTCTGCCAAGTCAGATTGCAATGAATTTCTTCAAGGAAATACTAAGACTGTAATTATATCTGCAACTTCTTGGGATCCAGATATTACTCTCGTCTATGGCTTTAACCATGAAGAATACAAGTCTTCACACAAGGTCATATCATATGGATCATGTACGGTAAATGCTTATTTACCTCTAGCTAATTATCTGCATTCAAAGTATGGAGTAGAAGATAGCGATGTTAATGTAATACACAATATTCAAAAATATCGACTTGAAGAAAATAATACTTTAATCAGAAAGTTTTGTACTTTAGAAAAATCTGCTACAAACATGTTAAGCTTTGTTAATGATGAGAACTTTGTTGTGAACTATACAGTCGTTCCATATACTGGTGTTTCAATGATTGATTTTAGATTTCGTCTTAAAAATAAAGTAACAATCAAATCCCTTTTATCTGACCTTGAACATGAGTTTTCAGAAGGATCTTTAAAGAATATTTATAGCCTAAGTGAAGTGGATATAGGCCCTGAAGTATATAATTGCACGACATATTCAACAGTATTTATCAAGGAAAATGTAAAAATTGTTAATGGAAATTTGTATTTGCCAGGATATTTTGATAATGAGAACTCAGTAAATAGATATTTTGATCTTACTCAGCATATCATCAGATCGTAATTTTTAATAGATTTTTAATAAGTCTTTATTAATATGGACATTTCCTACATACTAGAAGCTGTTCAAGAAGCTGGAAATTTTGCAAAAAAGTCTTTTACAGAAGGGATTTGCCAAAGTTCTGAGAGCGCATGCAAGGAAGTGATGGAAAAGTCGCTTAATGAGCTTGTTCTAAAGGAAGACTTAGTCTGTGAAGAAATTATTATTTCAAAGATCAAACAACATCATCCAAATGCTATTATCTACTCTGAAGAAAGTAGTGATATTTCAAAGCTAAAAAATGATAGAAGTGAAATTAAATATCTAATAGATCCGTTAGATGGAACTCATAATTATTTTTTTGGCCTTCCGATGTGGGGTATTTGTGTAGCAGTATTAAATTCAGAAAATATTTCAATAGCTTCAGTTATATACCTACCCATGATGGACCTTCTATTAAAATGTGAAGGTATTGATGATCATAGTTACGTTTTGCATGACAATACTTGGGACAGAATATATACTGAATCAAGACCAATTGATCGGTCGCTAGTTTGTTATGACAATCAATTCTATAAATTAGGTGAACAAGCTATTAAAATATATGATCGTATAAGTAGGCAATGTTTTACAACACGAATAACTGGAAGCGCGGTTTGTGATGCGGCATTAATCGCTACTGGTAAGACTAATGCGCGTATTTGGAATAAAACTAATGCATATGATGTAGCAGCTGGCATGCTTATTGTTAAAGGAGCAGGTGGTAATTTTTGCGACTTTTCAGGTAAAAATATCACCTCATTAAGTGAACAGGTTATTATGTGTTCAGATCTAAAGTTAAAAGATCAGCTAATAGAGTTAATTTAAAGATAATTAATATTTATGGAGAATAAAAGTGAATAAATATCTATATGATAGATTTGAGTTTTCAAAAGAATACAAAGAAGAATTAATAGAAATGATAAAGCATCAAACTAATATTGAAATTGGTGGATATAGGCTTTTTGATGGATCTAGAACACATTTAATGCAAAGTCCATTTGAATTACCAGATTTTATTTTTGCCCTTAAACAGCATGAGAAAGACAATGGTAAAAAAATTAAGCGATTTTTAGAAGTTGGCTTTTCTTCAGGTATAAATAATACAGTTTTAAATAAATTCTTTAATTTTGATGAAATTGTTGCTGTAGATATATTTAGCAGTTCAATTAATGGTGATAGTTTGTCAGCAAATCTGATGCATAAAAATCTAACTCTAATTTGTGGTGACTCTACATCAAAAAGAGTTTTGAGTATTGTTGATAAATTTGAGTTGTTTGACTTGGTGTTTGTTGATGCAAATCATACATATGAATATGTTAAAAAAGACTTTGAAAATTATGTAAAAATGTTAGAAAAAGGTGGTGTTATTGCTTTTCATGACATAGAAAGCCCAGATTGGCCTGGTATTAATAAATTCTGGAATGAATTAAAAGAAACTGGAAAATATGATCTGCAAGAGTTTGTTTCAAAAGACTACAGACTTCAATATGGAATTGGAATGTTAAGTTTAAAGAAATAATAATTTAAGATGCTAGAGTGTTGCTGATTAAATATTTTTCATCTAAAAGTCAACTATTACTAACTTAGTTCAAAGTAATTTGAACTTGATTTAATTCAACTACTTAATCTTAATAGATTAATATTGACTTTTATACATCTTAAAAGTATAGAATCTGTTTTATGATTAAAAAATGCCTTTTCCCTGCTGCTGGATATGGAACTCGTTTCTTACCTGCCACTAAAGCAGTACCGAAAGAGATGCTCCCAATTCTTACTAAACCATTACTTCAGTATGGTGTTGAAGAAGCTTTAGAAGCAGGAATATCAAATATGGCTATTGTTACAGGTAGAGGAAAGCGCTCAATTGAAGACCACTTTGACAATTCATTTGAGCTTGAGTCTCAATTAAAAGGCACCCCTAAAGAGCATTATTTAAGCCAAATTAAAGAAGTTATTGAGAATGCAAGCTTTACTTACGTGCGTCAACACAAAATGCTCGGCTTAGGTCATGCTATTTTAACTGGAGAGCCTTTAATTGGCAATGAGCCATTTGCCGTTTTATTAGCTGATGATCTTTGTGATTGTGAAGGTGAAAATGTATTAGCTCAAATGATTAAAATCTACAATAAATATCAATGTTCAATAATTGCTATTCAAGAAGTTTCAACCAATCAAGTAAGTAATTATGGAATTATTGAGGGAGCGCCAATTAATGGCTCCAAAAACCTATTCAAAGTCTCTAATATGATTGAAAAACCAGATAAAGATAGTGCACCAAGCAATTTAGCAATTATTGGCCGCTACATACTTACACCAGATATATTTGATATTTTAAAAAATACTTCCCCAGATAAAAGTCAGGAGATTCAGATAACTAATGCCCTACTAAAACAAGCAAAGGAGGGTAATGTTTTAGCTTATAAATTTATAGGCAAGCGATTTGATTGTGGGAATGTAGAAGGATATGTTGACGCGACCAATTATTTTGCAAAAAAAATTGGCATCAAGAGCTCTTAAAATTATTATATGTCAAATCCATAATGGGAGATTGTGGCTTAAATTCAGGGACTATTTTAATTAGTAATTTACGAACTTTTTCTTGATCTGATAGCTCACAAGCTTTTTTTAGATCCAATAAAATTGGCTCTAATTTCTTCCATTCAGTCATTGACTCTTCAGCTCGCATAATTAGGTTGTTCTCTGTCTTAGTTACTTTTTGGCCCACTAGTAACTCTTCATAAAGCTTCTCTCCTGGTCTCAATCCAGTATATACGATTTCAATATCACCATCTGGATTTGAACTATCAAGAAGTTGCAGTCCACTTAATTGTATCATTTTGACCGCTAAATCATAAATTTTAACTGGTTCTCCCATATCAAGAACAAAAACATCACCGCCATGGCCCATAGCACCAGCCTGAATAACTAATTCAACTGCTTCAGGGATAGTCATAAAATATCGAACTATATTTTTATCTGTTACAGTTATTGGGCCCCCTTTTCTAATTTGCTTTTTAAACAATGGAATAACAGATCCACTTGAATCAAGAACATTTCCAAACCGAACCATTGTGAAACAAGTTAAAGGATTTTGACTTGCATACGCTTGAAGGATTAGCTCTGCTATACGCTTTGTTGCACCCATAGTATTTGAAGGTCTTACGGCTTTATCAGATGAAATCAGCACAAAAGTTTCAACCTCTAAATCTATTGCTGCTTTAGCTAATTGCATAGTGCCTATGACATTATTTAATACCCCTTCTGATTGATTAAATTCAACTAAAGGAACATGTTTATATGCTGCAGCGTGATATATAGTTTGGACACTATACATTTTAAATATTTTTTTTAATCGATGAATATCCCTAATAGAGCCAATAATAGGGATAATTTCAATATTCGAGATATCAAGACTTATTAATTCTAATTCGATTTGGTAAAGAGAAGATTCACTGAGCTCATATAATATTATCTTTATTGGATTTAACGATATTATTTGCCTGCAAAGCTCTGAGCCTATTGAACCACCTGCGCCAGTTATTAGAACTATCTTGTCTTCAATTTTTATTTTTAATAATGTTGTATTAGGCTTGACCTCTTCTCTACCAAGCAACTCTCTAATTTTTATTTCAAATAAATCATCAATTTTAACCTTGCCTTCTACTAAATCAGAAACGCTTGGCATATTTCTAACCTGAACATTAAGCTTATTCAATTCTTCAGTAATTATATTTTTCTTTTTTCTTGACATAGAGGGCAGAGCTAAGAAAACTTCAGTAACAGAAAACTTATGAATTAGAAATACTAACTTATTAGCAGGGAAAACCGGAATACCATTTATATATCTTTTATCATTATTATCATTATCATCAATATAGGCTATATTTGTAAACCCGCTAACTTGCTGCAAAGAATTTGACAGTTGCATTCCATCTGAACCAATTCCATATACAATTATATTAATATTTTTAACTTTATTTAGTGTGTCAAATAGCCAACGTGCTGAGACTCTTGAGCCACCTATTACAATGATGCAGAGCATCCAATTAATAAATATAACTGATCTTGGGATTCCGTTAATACCATTAATTGAAAACATGTAGCTCAAAAGCCCCCAAATAACAGCATATAAGGTAACTGCTTGGATAGTAGATAGTAAGGCTTTAAAACCAATATATCTAACAACTGAACGGTACAACCTAAAACTAAAGAAGATAGGAATGGCTATTATGGGTGATAAAATAATTGCATAAAAAAGAACTCCAGTAGGAATAAACCAATAACCAATTCTTAAGAAAAATGCACTCATTAGCATTAGTATTACCACTAATGAGTCGAAAAAAATCATAATAAGCTGCTTATAAAGTGGGTTTAAATCTGTTAATTTTGTAAAAAAATTATTCATCTATTTATTATATTTAGTGAGATATGCCTTGTCTTTTTATTACTTTTAAAAATGTAAGCCATAATATTTTTAAATCAAACCAAAACGATTTTTTTTCAATATACTCTTCTTCATACCTAACTTTTTCAATAATAGTCAAGTCATCTCTCCCATTTACTTGAGCCCACCCAGTTAATCCAGGAAGCAATCTATTTAAATTTTTCTTCGTTCTTAGTTTAATAAGATCATCTTGATTAAACAAAGCGGGTCTAGGACCAACCATACTCATATCACCCTTTAGAATAGATATTAGTTGTGGTAACTCATCAAGACTGGAATTACGAAGGAATCCCCCAACTGGAGATAAGTAGACATCAGGATCTTTAATTAAGTGAGTTGCAATAGCAGGGGTGTCAATACTCATAGAACGAAACTTTGGCATTTTAAAAATTATATTATCCCTACCCATTCTATCTGACCAGTAAAGAATTGGACCTTTAGATGAAAATTTTACAACCAAGGCCACTAATAAAATTGGAATAGACAAGATCACTATCAAGATCATTGCTAGGTGAATATCAAAAAGACGTTTCATTCATTTCCTTTAGAGAAAGTTTAGGTTTAAAACCAATTGATTCAATTTTTTTTGATGAGTAAAGCTCATCACCAAATAATTTATCTACTTTATATTTAAATTTTGGACTTAAAAAAGATAAAAAAGTAAAGAAAAATTTTGGTAAAGAAAAAAATGATTTACGTTTTTTTAGCATATGACACATACTTTCATATACCTCTCTTGTGGAGTGAACCTCTCCATCTGTGACATTAAATATCTCTCCTTTAGCTCGATCATCTTTAGCAACAAGAATTATTGCTACAACTAAATCATCGACATGAATCATAGTTCTTTTATTATGTACATTTGGAATCGATGGAAACCAACCCTTTCTAATTCCATTCATCATTAACTCAAGATTCCCTTTTACATTTGGGCCATATACAAGACTAGGCCTAAGGATAGAGACATCCATACCCGATTTTAGGCTCATTTTAAGTAATTTCAACTCAGCTTCACGCTTAGTTCTTCCATAAACACCTTCTGGCTCTCCCTGATTTTTTTCAGTTAAATATTGACCTTTTATTGCTGACCCTCCAGCTTTAACACTGCTGATAAAAACAAATCGTTTAACTCCACTCTTAATTGCTAATTCAGCTAATTTAATTGAAGCATCTACATTAATTTTTATATACTCCTGAGCCATTATTAAATCACTTCGAGTGTCATGAGTTTGCGCTGCAAGGTGAAAAACTGTATCAATACCAAGCATTGAATTTTCGGGAATTAAATCAGATTTAAGATCGCAAATAATAGTTTCAAAAACAGTTTCATGTGAACGAGACAATAAGACTATTGATATTTTTTTATTATCTAAATACCTTACTAGTCGATTACCAATAAACCCACTACCTCCAGTAATAAGTACTTTATTCACTACTCAGTCTCTATAATTTTAAGAATTTTTTTACACAACTTTTTCATTATGACTTCTCTTGAATATAATTTAACAAAATTGTTTATTGTTTTTTGTGCCGGAATACAAGAAGATGCCTCAGAGACACATGCTATTGCACTATGTACGTTCCCAGGATTAAACACAAAGGAATAACTTAGATTAGTTTTTAAAAATTCAGCAGGATATCCACTTAATCCAGCAACAATTGGCTTACCAAGTGCAGCATATTCAAACAACTTTGATGGAAGGACTCGTTTAAATGCAGGAAAATCATTTAAATGAAGAAACAATATATCAGCATCTTTATAATATTCCACTAATTTTATACGCTGTACTGGAGGAAGTAACTCGACATTATTAATGTTATCTCTCTTAATAGACTCTCTTAACAAGTTTAAAGTACTTCCATCACCAACGATGACAAAACGATAGTCAGCTTCTAAGATTTTTGCTAATTTTGGAATTATAGTTTCAAGTCCCTGCCCACTTCCAATATTTCCAGCATAAAAAATCATTTTAACTTTCGAGTTTCTTTCATTAGTTCCTAATTTTAAATTTATAAAATCACGATCAGCACCATTTGGAAAAAAAGACCAGTTAGAAGTATTAACCCCCTCGTCCTGAAAATATTCACGAAAACCCTCTGAAACTATATTTACTCCAGAAGCATTATTTAAAACTTTTTTTTCTAAGAATGTAAAAAAAAGTTTAAACAATGCCCCAATAACTTTATTTTTTTTGCCAATAAGATCAGAAATTGTTTCAGAGAAGATGTCTCTTAAATCAATAAAGTATCTTTGACCCAACGAGCGAGCAGAAATTAATGTTAAAAGTCCTGTCATTAATCTTGAAGTAGTTCCTATTAAAAAACTTGGTTTTAATTTTTTAGATAGCTTAAATGCAGAAAATGAAAATACTGAAAAAGTAATCATTTGGGAAAGCATTCCTCCCTTATGACTTGGAACGTCAATACGATGAATAGTGATTTTTCCATCAATTTCGACATCTGGAACATCGGCATTATGAGAAGCATATCGATTTGGATGAGTTGTAATAATATGTATTTCATCATTAGAACTTAATTTTTTTGACAATTCTTGTGCTAATGATATTGAACGAAAAGACCCTGCACTTAAGTCGGGTGGATAATAAAAGCTAAAAAAGACAACTTTTATACTCACTTCTGAAAAATTCCTCGAGTATCTATAACTTGCTTTCCAGAAAGAAGACCAAAGTCCATTGTCTTAAATGGCTCATGATCAACTAGCAGTACAATAATATCTGAATCTATCAATGCTATTTTTAAATCAACTAATTCAACATTTTCTAAATCGAACTGGTCAAAAATTTGATTTATATTTGGTTCTACTACATAGTGTTTAGAAAAACCCATTTGAGAGACTTTTTGTGCAATTTTGAGTGCAGGACTTTCTCTTAAGTCATCAACATTTGGTTTAAATGATATTCCAAGGCAAGCAATTTTTAATTCAGACTTCTTTTTTTTAGTTTTACTAACCGCTTGACTAATTTTTTTAAGAACAAATTGTGGCTTACTATCATTTACTAATCGCGCTGTTGAAATCAGTTTTGCTTCATCTGGTGCAGAATTAACAATAAACCAAGGATCAACAGCAATACAATGCCCTCCTACCCCTGGTCCAGGCTGTAATATATTAACTCGAGGATGATGATTAGCTAACTTAATTAACTCCCAAACATTGATATTTAGCTTGTCACAAATTATAGAAAGCTCATTAGCAAATGCTATATTAACATCACGAAATGAATTTTCAACTAACTTACTTAACTCTGCCGTCCGGCAATCAGTAACTAGACATTCTGCCTTAACGAAAATTTTATATAATTTTATAGCTTGTTCAGCACAATAAGAAGTAACACCTCCAATAATTCGATCATTTTCAACAAGCTCACGCACAACTTGACCAGGTAGAACTCTTTCTGGACAATATGCAATTGAAATATCTGCTAATGAGCCGTCACCCCCATAAATTGGAAATATTAAATCTGGTCTAAGCTCTTGCATCCAACACATCATTTTTTCAGTAGCCCCTACTGGAGATGTTGACTCTAATATTATCATGTTCCCTTTTTTTATCACAGGAGCAATTGACTTCGCAGCATTTTCAATAAAACTAAGATCGGGCTCATTATTACCTTTAAAAGGAGTAGGCACAGCAATCATAAAGATGTCTGCACTTTCTGGCTTTATTGATGACCTTAAATAACCTTTCTGCACTGTTGAAAATACTAAATCACTTAAGTGCGGTTCAATAATATGTATCTGACCCAGTTTGATAGTGTCCACTATATGTTGGCTAGTATCAACTCCTAAAACCTCTACTTTTTTCGAAGCAAGTATTGCTGCAGTAGGAAGACCAATATAACCTAAACCTATCACTGAAACTTTCACTTTCCAATCTCCTCAATTTTTTCTCTAATTCGCTTACTTGCATGGCCATCACCATAAGGATTAAGTACTTTAGCCATTTGACTATATTCATTAGCATCATTTAATAGTAAATTAACAGAATCAACTATTACATCGATATTTGTTCCAACCAGCTTTACTGCACCAGCCTCAACAGCCTCTGGTCGTTCTGTATTATTTCGCATCACCAGGATAGGCTTTCCAAGACTTGGTGCCTCTTCTTGGATTCCACCACTATCTGTTAGAATTACATATGAAACATCCATCAGCTTAATAAATGGCAGATAATCTTGAGGTTCAATCAAGCAAACATTTTTCACATTTTTTAATATTCTCCTTGCAGGATTTAGCACATTAGGATTTAGATGGACTGGATATACAAATTCTACTTCTGGATTCATCTTTGCTAAAGTTTGTAATGCTTTAAAAATATTTTCAAACCCTTTTCCAAAGTTCTCACGTCGATGTCCAGTAATAAGAATCATTTTAAATGGGCGAGTACTTGCTAAAAATGGTAATTGTTTTAGTAACTCGTCAGAAAAAGACATTAATCTAGCTTTTTTAACCACTGATAATAGTGCATCAACTGCAGTGTTACCTGTAACAATAATCTGTCCATCTTTCACTCGCTCTGAGAGTAAATTCTGCCTTGCCCTCTCAGTTGGTGCAAAGTGGTATTGTGCTATCCGAGAAGTTATCTGTCGATTTATCTCTTCAGGAAAAGGAGAATTTATATTATAGGTTCTAAGCCCTGCCTCTATATGTCCAACAGGTATTTGCAGATAAAAAGCTGCAAGAGATGCAGCCATTGTTGTAGAAGTATCACCATGAACCAAAACCATATCTGGTTTATCAGCCTCTAGGACTTTCTTTAATCCTCTTAAGACATTATTAGTGACATCAAACAGATCTTGTCCAGGCTTCATAATGTTAAGATCATAATCTGGAACTATTTCAAATAAATTCAATACCTGATCAAGCATTTCTCGATGCTGTGCAGTTACACAAACTTTGATATTTTGAGATTTTTTTAACTCATGAACTAGTGGAGACATTTTTATTGCCTCTGGACGAGTCCCAAATACTATTAAAATCTTCACCAACGAATCCTAGTAATTAGCTTAATTGGAAGTATTTGTCTAGCACTATAGACCAATTTAAGATTCTCAACTGATTTACCAAACTCTTGATGATACCTAGATTTCAAGACACTTAACTCGCCATTTCCTTCTACTGAAATCAAAATATCTTTTCCTTGAAACTCGAGATTAGCTTCGTTATCTTTAAAATTTATTATATTAATATCAGGATGAATAGGTAAGACACTATCAACTTTACACTCGCCTTGTCCTTCTATCAAATCAATAATGGTTAATAAATTATCTTCAAAGACCCACTCACGACAATGAATTTGATTGCCAGAAAGTCTTTTATAGCCATCATGGCATGCTGAAAGTTTGATAATATTTTTTATTTTTTTTGAATTACACTCAATTACTCTTGCACGTCGAGCAACACGAAAGGCTGACCAAACCTCACTAGAATTCTGATTGTCAATTACCACAGTAGAATGCAATGCAGTTGAACGTTGGAGCTTTCTATTTTCGCTTTGCTCATAAACAGATGTGCCAGAATTTACAACCACCCTCTGACCAAATAAAGATAATTCAAAACTTAGTGTATCTGCATGTGCATGCCCCGGTATATAATCAGGGCCAATTGAAGCTCGATCAACTATTGCAACCATATTAGGCATTTGAACACGAGTATATCCTGAGTAAGGAAATTCAATAAACGACCTTGATGGAGTACTTTGATATTTAAATCTAATATTGTGTTTGTTATAAACCCTGTCTCTGTAATCATTAAGCTCTAAAACTGAGGGTGTATTTCCAAAAGCAGCATCATTAAAAAAAGAAATCTCCCCATCAGGATGGCACATTGCAGAAAGCCAGTTAAACATAGAATTAATACTTTCTATTAATTTTTTTGGTACAGCTTTTTCATAAACAAAATGAAGGTTTACTATATCCAATAGATCTTCTAAAAAAATCATATGATACATCGTTGAAAGTTCAAAATTTCCTCCATCATTTAAAAGCTGCTCATCTAACTCTTTTTCAATTATTCTATAACCTTTTTTCCACCATAATTTTGCCTCAGGGCCCTCAAAAAAACATCCTGCAAATAGAAGAGCTTTGGCATTAGCAAAGATATGATTTCCCATTAAGTGTATTTCTAAATTTTGAGAAAGGTAGCGCACCTGAAGTCCAAGCGAACGAATCCAATGCTCTTCAAGAATATTTCCTGTTAATGACCATTTTATCCAATTCACAATTCTTAAAGAGGACGGATAAGGCTCCCAACCATTTCCATTTCCAACTGGATTGCCCTCAATCCACTCATTTATTTGGTTTCTATGCCAATGGGCTCTTTCAATTGAATCATAAGCAGAAAGATCGTCAAAATAGTGTAAGTTATATAGCCAAAGCTTGGAAAAATTTATATTATTCCAATCATCAACAGAAGTAATCTGATGAGTTTCATTAAGAAAACAGAATAAATCATTAGATATCATACTCTGGCGTCTTCTTGCTGGAAAAACCCAAACACCATGAGCCAATCTCAAAGCCTCTAGAGGTGAATTATCAATTTGAATACGGTTAAAAAAACGTTTTAAGCGTCCAAAAATTTGAATATATCTCAGGTATCGAATCGTATGCCAGTACCTGGCACTTTGACTGAGAATGACTTTCATCAGAGTCGCTGTAATAATTCTGCAACTTGGATTGAAATACGTGAACTTTCCATTATCTCTTCATAATCTATAGGTGAAGGTTTGCCTTGACGAATTGCCTCTATAAATGACTTAACACATGCATACTGACCCTTATCTTGCTTCAACAATTTCATTTTTTTAAATCCTGGCCAGTCATATCCTGTTAGTACACGATAATTATCCATCTGTAAAACCGAATCACCACAAAATACTTCAATACGCTCTTTAGGAAATACTTTTCCACCATTTGCCAGATAATGAATTGTACCAATTGAACCATCTTTAAAAGAAAGATTAATTGTTACTTTATCATCTTGCACCTCAATACCAGGAGCATTTCCTATCATCATTATTTGATAGTCAGATATAGAAAAACCAGTCAAAAATCTCATTAAATCAATAAAATGACAAGCCTCTCCAACAATCCTTCCTCCTCCTATTTCTGAGTCTTGGGTCCAATGATTTTTGGGTATTGAACCTGCATTCACAGTCATGATAATAACTTTTGGATCACGATTATTTACTAATAGTGATTTCATCTTAACTATGTGGGGGGCAAAACGGCGATTAAAGCCGACCATCAAACGTAAAGAAGCTTTATCACCTGAATTTAAACGTTGAAAAGTTTTGTCAATTGCGTCTAGTTCATCTAATTTTAATGCAAGTGGTTTCTCTACAAAGACATTCTTACCTGATTTTAAGGCAGCTTGAACTTGATTAGCATGGCTATTATGACGAGTCACAATAACAATAGTATTTATTTTATCACTACTCCATAAAGCATTTAATTCAGTTGCTGCAATCTTAAAACCAGCCTTTTCTCCATGATGAACTCCACTGATGCCATTACTAGTAACAATTGTATCTAATTTTGCACCTGCACTTTTAAAAGCTGGAATTAGTATTCTTGAAGCATAATTTCCAGCACCAATGAAACCAACAACTGAGTCTGAATGCAAATAACCAGCAGAACTAGAATGGCTTGTCCTTACTATGGGTTCTATAAGATTGGACTTTTCTTGAACTGGGTAATGTAATAAGATACCAAGTGCAGAAGAGTTATTGATCAAAGTATAGGCCTCAATAGCCTCATTAATCTGAAACCTATGAGAAATCAATGATTTAACATCAAGAGCGCCTGAAGACATCATATCAAGAACAGCTTCAAAATTTCGTTGTTCAGTCCACCGGACAAAGCCAACTGGATAGTCTTGACCTTTATCTTCATAAAATGGATCATAGCGACCAGGACCATATGAAGCAGATACTTGAAAAGTAATCTCCTTCTTGAAGAAATCATCACGCCTTAGGTTTAAACCAGTTACTCCTACTAATACAATACGACCTCGTTTGCGACACATTTCAGCAGCTTGGTGCATAATTTCATCACTTTGACTTGATGCTGCAACAATCACTGCATCTACTCCTCGACTTCTTGAAAAAACTCTAGCAATACTAATAGGATCCTCTCCAATAGAAGGATTAACTGTCTCAGCCCCAAACTGAGCTGCCAATTGGCATCTATTAGTATCAAAATCAACACCCAGGACACGACAGCCATTGGCACGAAGCATCTGAACTGTCATCAAACCAACTAAACCTAAACCTATTACAACAATCGCCTCTCCTATCGTCGGCTTAATAAGTCGAATACCTTGAAGTCCAACAGCTGCAAGTACAGTAAATGCTGCAGATTCGTTATCAACATTATCTGGAATTTTTGCACATAAATTTTGTGAAACCCTTACAACTTCTGCATGATTTCCATTGGAAACTACACGATCACCTACAGCATAGCCTTCAATGCCACTCTCAATAACTTCACCAGCATTACAATAGCCAAGTGGAATTGGCTGATTTAGCTTTGAACGAACTGCATCTATAGTTGATAACAAGCCATCAGTTTTTACTTTATCAAGTACAATTTTGACTTTTTCAGGTTGCTGACGAGCTTTATTAAACACACTGGCATTTCCAAAATCAACCAACATTCTCTCAGTGCCTGCAGAAACAAGAGTATTTCTTGAGGCAATTAATAAATAGCCATTATGGCACTTGGGGCATGGCACATCAATTAAGGTAGTTTGGCCATTAGAAAGGTTTTGTAAAATTTGCTTCAAAGTATTTCTCGGTTAAATCGTAATAATTTTATCCCTTTCCATCTGAGTTGGATAGTTAATTAATACAGCCCTATATTTTCCCTTAAAAACGAATAAACTTCCAGCAGATGCACCAATAGTTCCAAACTGGCGAAATAGCTCCTTAAAATCTCCATGATCACCAGCACCACCGAGTATTGTCAACGGAATATTGACTGCGTCTCGAACCAGCCGGACTAACTTTAAGTCATACCCCTGCATACTGCCATCTCGATCTATAGAATTAATAACTATTTCACCAGCACCTAAAGTTTCAATTTTTTTAGCAAAATTAACAACTTCAAGTTTTGTTGATTGTTCACCATTATGACTAAAAACTTCATATTTCCCTCCAAATCTTCTTTTTTTTACATCAATAACTACAACAACACTTTGGCTTCCAACCATTGCAGCAGCTTGCGAAATCAACATTGGCTCTTTTATTGCAGCTGCACTTATAGCTACTTTTTCCACTCCAAGACTTATAATTTTTGTAAACTGCTCTAAAGTATTTACTCCACCTCCATAGCAAAGTGGCATACGGCACTCTACGGCTAAATTTTTAATCATCTGATAGTCTGGTTCTCTATTGTGAATCGTTGCATCTATGTCTAAAATAATTAGCTCGTCAGCTTCTTTCTCATTAAAAATTTTTACCGCATTAATTGGATCTCCAACATACTTTGGTTTTTCAAATTTAATTGTTTTCACAAGCCCTTTATCCTTTATTAATAAACAAGGAGTTATTCTTGGTCTTAACATATATTCATCTCATAGAAATTCTTTAATAGCTGTACTCCCCAATTATGACTTTTTTCAGGATGAAATTGAACTCCAAATATATTTTTATAACAAACACTTGAGGTAAATAATTTATGATAGAAAGTTTGAGAAAGTGCTTGAGAATAATCACTCTGATCAAAATAATACGAATGTAAGAAATAAAATCTAGAATCTTCCTCTAATCCCAAAAAGAGAGGGTTTTTATTCACAGTTGTGATGTTATTCCAACCCATATGAGGTAAATATTCATCATTTGAGCAATCAAATCGTTTTACTTTAGCATCTATCCAACCAAGACCATCCAATTTTCCCTCATCACTATTTTTTGCCATCATTTGCATACCCACACAAATACCAATAACAGGAATATTTTTTTTCAGGACTAGATCATCAAGCATATCTCGCATACCTGAATTATTTAATTGCATCATTGCCCAATCAAAAGATCCCACCCCAGGTAGTAATATTTTTTTTGCGGAAGATAATGCAGAACTAGTTGAAACAATCTCAACAGGAATATTAAGTCTCTTGTATATATTAGCAAAAGCCATAACATTGCCTAAACCATAATCAACTATTGTAATCATCTTTTTCCACCGATTTCAAGACCAAGTAATTTTAGAACTTTAGCGCCAAAGCTGTAAACTGTCTGTTGAGACTTGTAATTTTTAAAAGTTTTTAAAGGGAGATCGAGATAAGTTTGAAGTTCTTCTACTGAAATTCCAAGCTTTGTTGCAACATATTCAAAGTCATGCTTGATAACTTTTTCATCATACGCATTATTCGACAACTCTTTCAAAGCTTGCTCGCGGCTCATTTGTCCAGTAAGTATTAAACTTGAAAATTGAACTTTTCGCGTATCGTACCCAAATCTTTCGGGAAGCCAATAGCTCTCATAAAATTTGGTAAAACGTGATTCAAAATGTTTTTGAGGATATGGTTGCCAGCCAAATTTTTCAATTAGAAGTTTAATTGCATCATTTTTTACATATGACATTTTATCTAGAGGCCTTATAACTTTAATCCCCTTAATATAAGGAAGGTAAATTTTATGCTTAAGGATACTTGTAATAGGAAAATTTAAAAGTTTTCTAGACCCAAATTTATTATGTATGTCACGCAACTGAACTGAATCAGATTGATAATACATCCATTCAATAGGGTTTCTTACACACTCGGTAGATAGATTTCCACCAGTAAGAATATACTTTACATCATATTGCTGAGCAAACTTATACATCGTTGCAAAAAATGAGTGGTCTTGAGGAGAGTCAATATGAGAAACGCCTGACTTAAAAAAAGATAATTGAAGATCCTTCATCTCTTCCCAGTCAATCACTTCAGTATATAGATCCAGACCTAGCTGATCCACAAGCCTCTCTATATTATTAACTGCCTCTTGAGAATTCCAACCTGCATCAACATGAAATATTAATGGCCTTAAGCCTAATTTCTCTTTTGCAACATAAGTTAAATAGGAGCTATCTATACCGCCACTCATTCCTATAATACAATCAAAATCTTTACCGGCACCATCAACTTTAATCTTATCAACAAGTGACAGTAATTCTGTTTCTGAGTGCAAACCTAACTTCCAATTAGGAAAAGTATTGTCAAAGTAAGTATTGCAATGATCACATACTCCCTTGTTGTCAAAAACAATATTTGTATCTGTTGTGTCCATGACACAATTTGTGCATATAGTTATCAAAAGAATTTATTTAATTAGTGGGATTGATTAAATTTTGCAACATAATTTTTTCCATTTTTGCCATATTTTTTTCATAATCAAAAAACTTGTGTGCATATTGTAAAGCATTGGAAGATATTTGCATCCTTAGATCAGCATTATTAATTAAATCTATAAGAGTATTTGATAAATCAGATGAATCACGAGCGCCTACTCTTCGAAAGCAGTCAGCTTCTCTTAATAGCTCATAGCTCCACTCAAGACTCGAAACAATCACAGGTTTTTTGCAAAACATTGCCTCATAAACACTTTTTGGCGAGCTGTCTGAGCTGGGCACTGAAATTATGATATCTGCAGCATTATAATGCTCAGCCATCTCTTTATAATCTAGGAATCCAAGCCAAATTACATTTGATTCTAGCCCTAATTTTTTGATCTGACTTTTTAATTGGATTGAGTACTCTCCGCCAAAAGCAAAAGAAAACATGCACTTAATTTTATACCCTGAAGATTTTAAGTTGTATATTGCATCAATAATAATATCAATGTTATATAAAGGTGTAATTGCTCGTGGACTAAAAAGTAAAAACTCATCATCAGAAATATTGTAGATTTTTTTAAGATTATTTTCTTTTGGAAAGAAAATAGAGCTATCAACTCCATTCTGTATTATGTAGTTTCTTTCTTTTTTAGCGCCAACTTTATATCCACTCTTTTGTAAAAGAATGGAATCACCGGTCACAATATTAGCTTTATTAAATATTCTTTTTGCCATATATTGATAAATAAAACTTCTTTGAGCATGAATAATTATATCTGAGCCCATTGGAGTAAAAACTATCAGAACATCTGATTTAATAAACGACAAAAGGTACCCATAATAGAGAGAATGGGCATGAATAATTTTAATATTAAATTCTTTAACAGTTACGTCAATTCTTGCTGCAAAGAGCCTAGCAGATATAAGTTTGTTTATTTGAAATAAAAAATGAGACTTAATATTAAAAAAGTTTAACAACCACCCTAAATAACCTTCAGCTTCAACAACTTCTACATTATTAAACAGCTGCCTCTTTAGATAATCTTCTTTATCAGAAAATAGCCAAACTGTATGGTCTTTAGTAAAGTACTTGACCCATAAATCTATGTGCCAATCTGAAGAACTCCCAATAAATAATATATTCACAATATTAAATTTACATTATATTTTCATTAATAAAAAAGCTTTAATCTTACAAAAAAATCTTAAGACTATGGTGACGGATTGATTTTGAGTATACATGTTTGTTCACTCTCTAAATCCCTTGCTTTTTTTTAGCAAACTTGCCTCGACCACCTATAGTGCTCTGGATATATCTAATTGTTTTCTGTAAGCCATCATCAAGGTTGGTTTGAGAACTTAAGCTTATCTTAAGTAAATTTTCCATTTTGATTGTTGTGCCACTAGATTTGATTGGATCACCTACTGACATTTCTTTATAAATTCTTTCTACATCACAATCTATTAGTCTCATTAGTGTATCTAACAATGTATCAATTGATATAGAATTTCCAGTTAAGACATTTACTTGCTCACAAATCACATTATCTAGAGAAGTCATCAAGGAATTATTAATTGAATTAACAACATCAGCGACATAAATAAAATCTCTTGTCTGATGACCTCCATTTATATTAATAAGCTTATTATTTAGAAGCCTGTCAATAAAGATAGAGATTACACCTGAATATGGACTACTTGGATCTTGTTTAGGTCCATAAACATTAAAAAATCTTAAGCCAACACTAGAAAGTTTGTGGAGTTTGTAAGCAGTTTTGCAATACAGTTCTAATGCATACTTGTCTACTGCATAAGGACTTAATAAATCTACTTTAGTAATTTGATCATCGCCAAACCCCAAGTTTCCATATAGCGCAGATGATGATGCATAAATCAAGGGAATCTTATTAATACTACAAAAATCAATTACACTAATTGAGCATAGTAAATTTATTTTGGAGCTTTGCTTAAAATGGGAAATAGAGCGTGGAACAGATACCTGGGCTGCAAGATGAATTACTGCATCGACCTCTTTATACAAATTTAAGTCAACTAATTCAAGTTTTTTATTGATAAAAGTTATTCTATCAATAAAAGAAATAATGTTAGCTAGCTTACCACTACTTAAATCATCTATAAGAATAATCTCATGTCTTTGGGATAATAAAAATTCAGTAAGATTTGACCCTATAAATCCCGCACCGCCTGTAATTATAATTTTCATTTATGAACCATATTAAAAAGATAAGGGAAGTAAGAATGAATAAAGACAGTTTTTCATAAGTTAATACCTGGTTAAAAAAATCTTATTGCTTTTCAAAAAACTGAATAGTTTTTTTAATTCCTATAGAGAAAGAAGTTTTAGGTTGCCAATTAATAATTTTTTTTGCTTTTGTAATGTCAGCATAAAGAGACATATTCTCACCCTCTCTATATGGAATTTGATCAAAAACTGGACCACCCTTACCAATAATTTTTTGTACAATTTCTATAGCATTTTTAATGCTAATTGGCATTCCAGATGCAAGATTAATAACCTCACCATTAGCTTCATTTTTGTTAAATGTCATTAAAATTCCATCGATAATATCTTCCACATAGCAAAAGTCTCGTATTTGATTCCCCGCTGAAACAGGAAAACTGTCACCATTAATACACCCTTTAATAATTTGAGGCAAAAAACGCAAATTATTTTGATTAGGTCCATATACCAAAAATAACCGAAGTATTACAGCTGGAAAATTTTCAGAATGATACAACATTTGTAATAAATTTGAAGAAGAGGTTTTTGCAAGTGCATAAGGTGATATTGGACTAGGAGGCATTTTTTCAGACTGAGGTGATAAATGATTCCCGTATTCATCACTAGTACCAATTTGTACAAATCTCTTTAAAGAACTCCAATCAATAACTTCGAGTAAATTCTGAACTCCATTAAAATGGCAATCTACTACTGACCTTCCCCCATCTAAATAACTAGAATGATTAACATATCCTGAGAGATTTACTACATAATCATAAGCAGTAATAACCAGCTTTTCATTCAATTCCTCAAGATTACTAATATCAGCCTGAATATATTCAACTTTTTGAATTTTTTGTGATTCTGAGGGAGGATTTAATGATAAAACATATGTTTTAAAACCACAATCAATTGCTCTCTTTGCTAAATGCCCTCCTATAAAGCCAGTTCCTCCGACAATAAGTAAACTTTCAGTCATCTCATTACACAATTATGACAAAGAAAAATTGCATCATTTATTTATAAACTCCAATTAAATTTAATTTCTGAAACACTTTTTCTTTCTACTTCACTAGAATCATGCATAAGATTAGCAATATTTAAAACCAAGCCAGGACTTTTTGAAATACCTTGAAATCCAAACCATATCATTGGTGGAACAGTAAGTCGAGAATAGTTATCTCTAGATAGAGTAAATTCTTGAAATTTAGGATGGCAATTTTCTTTAGTATTTTTTAAAACAAATCTTACTTTTCCACTTGGGACAATCAAATTTAAGGTCATTTTTTTATGTCTTTTCCATGCTTTAATTTGATCTTGTTGAATTTCTGACAGATAGGCTTCTTCAAAGTTATTAAAACCTAAATCTATTTTTTTCATAGCATGTAATACATCTCCACCAGGAGTGTTAATTATTGGCAAAGGAGTTAGTAGAACACCATCAATCATTACTTGCCCATTTAATTAATTTAGATTTTGCAATACTATTGTATTTAATTATTTGAGAAGTAGTTATATCACTCATTGAAACATTACTTTGCTCATAATATTCCTTATACCAATCAGCTGTCATTTTAATGGTTTCTTGAAAATCTAGCGTGGGAGTCCAATTAAGATCAAAAAGAGCTTTATCACAGTTAAGTTTTAATAGACCTGCTTCGTGGTTATGGGTCTTGGATTCAGAAGTATCTCTCCAATTAACCTGATCCCAATATAGTGACATTTCATTGATCAGTTCCGCAACTGAGTAATCCTGGTTGGAAGATGGGCCAAAATTATATGCCTCTCCATTACTACTATGGTTCTTCGAAAGATTAGATGCGAGAAGAAGATACCCACTAAGTGGCTCTAATACATGTTGCCAAGGTCTAGTCGCATTAGGGCTTCGAATATCAACTTTTTGATTGTTTGACCACGCAGTTACACAATCAGGCACTATCCTATCTTTAGCCCAATCCCCTCCTCCAATTACGTTACCAGCACGAGCAATTCCTAAACTTATATTTGAATTATTTTTAAAAAAAGATTCAAAATAACCTTTAATTACTAATTCAGCCATTCCTTTTGATGCACTATATAGATCTTTACCACCCAATCTATCATTTTCACGATAGCCCCATATCCACTCTACATTATCATAGGCCTTATCACTTGTAATCATTACTACAACAACTTTTTTATCAAGTTGTCTTATAGATTCAAGAATGTTAGCAGTACCTAAAGCATTTACAGTTATAGTTTGTATTGGATCCTCATATGAATTATTTACTAGAGCTTGAGCTGCTAGATGAAAAATGAAATCAGGCTGAGTATTTTTAACAACACTTTTGATATCACTCAAAATTCTTATATCTCCTCTATTGTCATCTAAATTGGAGTATATATTTGATGCCTCATAATTTGAAGGGCTTGTTGGAATGCAATCTGAAAATCCAACTACTTTTGACCCTAACAATTTGAGCCAAGCAGATAACCAGCTACCCTTAAACCCAGTATGACCAGTTATAAGAACAGTTTTATTTTCGAAAATATTATTAAATAAATCCATTAGGATATTTTCAAAAGATCATCAAAGTTTTCTACAAAACCATATAGATTAGTTGATTTAAAGGCAATTTCATCTCTATTTATTCGACTACCAACACCAATGAAGTCGACACCTACTTTTTCTGCCACATAAAAATCAGCCATTAAATCTCCAAAAAAAATTATATCCTTAGGCTTTATATTATATCTATAAAAGATATCATTAAAATTCTCTAATTTTGAATTCGGAGAACCATAAACAGCTTTAAAAAAATTATTTAGTTTTCGTGCATTAATAATTTCAAGCATTTCACCAGTTGGTGTAGCAGTATTAATAAAAAATAATTTATTGGACTGAGAGTACTTTTTTAAAAAGTTTGTAGAACCCTGGACTTTAGGGCAGTTTATAACTAATTTTTTAACAAGTCCTGAGAAAGCATTACAAGTTTCATCTAAGTCTTGTGGACTGATTTCAATATTTAAATAATTCAAATGAAAATATTTAAATTTTTTAATTCTAGATAAACCACCATTTCCAATAGTATGAAAATCAATTACTCGATTAACAACTTCTTGTCCAAATGGCTCGTAAATTTTTGCAAATGCCTGTGTTTTTATATCTACAGAATGAGCTAAAACCCCATCAAAGTCAAAGATGAGAGCTGATTTTGATTCAATAATTTCAACTAATTTTTCTAAGTTATTCTCATTCATCACTTTTAGAAATATCAATTATATGAAAATTTTAAAAAAATATTTAGAAAAAGCAATATTTGCAGCCTTTCTTTGTCTGAAGTATTTTACTTGACTTATGTATTTAAATTAGCAATATTGATTACCTATTTTTAATAAGTGCTTTCAGAAACTTCTAAAGCGAACTTTATTTCTTTTAAAAAGTGATTTGAATAAGCATTACATTATTTTCATTAGGACTATCAATAATTTTCGCTACTTGCTAATACATATATTACTATTGAGTAGTCTTGTTATCTATTCTATTTTTAGATAAAACAGAATAGAAAGCAATCAAATATGCAATAACTATTGATGTATATGGATGCAGTAAGTTCTCAACAGTTAGCCCTCCAATAAAAATTACTAAAACTATTGCAATGGCCTGTATCCTAAAAATTTCCAAAAATTTTGAAATTGGCATCAACACAATGGAATAGAAAAAAACTACTCCAAAAATTGAAATTGCATTATAAACTTCTAAAAATTCATTATGCATATCTTCAGCAATTGACCTTCCCTCAGTTAGAAATGGAAAAATAATTTGGTACCAATTTAGATTATTGATATATGAAGAAATCATACTATATCTTGCATCCAGCCGTGAATTTGTAATTCCTAAATTCTCATAAAAAACATACATAAAAATAACATACAAAATAGGCGCAAATACAATACCAATAAAAGAAGCCTTATAAATAAAATTACGTGATTTTTTGTCAAATACACTATAAAGAAGATGAAATAATATTAAAGACCACAAAACAATCATTGCAGTTGAATTTGCACTAAGCTTTGTACAGTAAAGTGCAATAATAGCAACAAATATATATTGGTACCACTTTAATCTAGTTGCACAAGCTACCATTGGCCCAAGAACAAAGGCATAATATTGCTCAAAATCATAAATAACTAATTTTGGAGTAATAAATATTGGTACTTTTGACATAGGAATTCCTCGCCAATCCAAGAAGCTTCTTATGCCTAATACGTCAGAACTGTAGTGCCAGCTAGCAATTATTATTAAAACTAATATGACTAAAGGAAAAAGAACATATCTATTTTCAAGTGTATTTATATCCAAAGAACTTTCAATATTTCTTTTGAAATACTGTTCAAATGAAAATAAAAAAACAGTGAACATGAGAAGTCCAGCTGAAACTTTAATAATAGAATAGTCAATTTGCCCTATAAAGATAGTTTTTATCAGAACACAGGATAATAAAAAAGTGACAAAACTTAAAAATATTTTTTTACCAATGATTTGGTTCGCCCATTTGGAAGAGGCAAATAAACAAAAGAGCATTGATATTGGCAAGCTTGCAATCCATAAACGGTTATCGAAGCCACCTATCCTATCAAAGGAAATTCCACCTCCATATTTAAATGAAAAAGTAATTGGTATCAGAACTAAAATGGCCAATAATGAAATCGGAAATTTATTAGTCATTTGAAACTCTTATTTTGTTAAATAAACGCTGGAAAAGCATTATTAGCCCACCATGCCTAATTAGAAGATAAATAGCATTTTTATAACTCTTGTCTTTTAAATATGCTAATGTCAATTGAACATATTGATATTTCAGGCCAATTTTAGCTCTTGGGTCTGGCAAAAAATTTGATACTGATTCTAACCCCTCTTTCGCACCAATGACATATAGTGAATGTGAGCGATTATTAGCATGCTCACGATACTTACACAAAATTTCATCAACTGCAAGTACATGATATTTATATGACAGTTTTAAAAATAAGTCATAGTCTGTACAATTTTTATAAGCCTTAGGAAAACCGCCAACTTCATAATATTTTTTTTTGGAAACAAGTGCTGAAACAAAAGGAATAAAATTTTTTTTAACTAATTCACCAAAGATCTCACCAACTCTCAGCACATCTTCTGCATTATTTATTTCACCAGTTTTAACACCATATTCTGATATTACTGAGCAACGACTATATATAAATCCAACTGTCGCTTCATTTTTTACAAATAATTTAACTTGTTTTTCTAGTTTTGAAGGCAGCCATAAATCATCACAATCAAGAAAAGATAATAACTTACCATTTGACTCATTAATTGCCAAATCCCTTGCCTCCCCTAACGAAATTGTCTTATCTGCATGAAAATACTTTAACCTGCTATCAATAGATTGATAAGATTTTGCGATATGAGAACTACTATCTGTAGAAGCATTATCCCAAAAAATAATCTCAAAAATTTTATAAGATTGTGAAAAAATTGAATCGAGAGCTTCACTTAAATATTTTTCACCATTATGGCAGTTAACAATGACACTTACTAGCGGTTGATTACCTAACACAGCATTTATTTTGGATTAAAAATAACAAAAAACATATGAATTCATTATGATTATATTTATTTTTTCCAAGGTGCTTTTCCAGATTGCCACAAGTCTTCAAGAACATCATGATCTCTCTTAGTATCCATACAACTCCAAAAACCATCGTGGTGAAATGCCATTAATTCACCCATTGAAGCAGCCAGCTCTAAGGGCTCTTTTTCTAAGATTGTACTGTCACCTTCAATTAGCTCAAAGAAAGCAGGTTCTATAACAAAAAAACCACCATTAATCCAACCCTGAGAAGTTTGAGGCTTTTCCTTAAAAGTTTTAACTTGGCCCTTCTCAATATCTAGTTCACCAAACCTTGCCCCTGGATGAACGGCCGAAACTGTAACCATTTTTCCATGACTTTTGTGAAATTTTACAAGGTCAATTAAGTTAATATCTGCAACTCCATCACCGTATGTTAATAAAAATGTCTCATTTTGAATAAAAGGCTTCATTCTTTTCACTCTTCCACCAGTCATTGAGTCTTTTCCTGTATCTACAAGAGTAACTTTCCAGTCAATATCCTCCGCCTTATGGAGTTGGATTGCGTCAGTAGCCAAATCTAGAGTGAAATCAGAATTTACACTTTTGTAATTTAAAAAGTACTCTTTGACAACTTCTGCTTTATAACCAAGGGCTACATGAAAATCTTTATGATTAAAACTCGCAAAAGTTTTCATAATATGCCAAATAATTGGTTTACCACCAATAGGGACCATTGGTTTAGGTATCGACTCGGTGTATTCTGACAACCTTGTGCCTAAGCCACCAGCAAGGATAACTACTTTCATTTAAACTATCTCCAATACTAATAAGAATCTTTCAAATTACTTGCTTCTTCATACCAAATGTAATTCTTTTTAGGAACTCCCCAATCAGCTCCATAGGTTAATTCCAAACATTTTTCAGAATTCTTTGGAATCTGAAACAAAACACCATTGAACGTAATTTTTTTAAAAATCATAAGATCGATATCATAACTATAGCCAGTATAATTTAAAAAACTAGTTGAATGATTATACAATTTATTTTTCATATTTTTTGTTAGTAATACTCCTATCAAAAAAGAAACTGAAAGAAAAATTATATGAAAGAACCTTTTAATTTTGTTTTTCGACAACTCAATACCCGAAAAAGATGTTTCCCACATAGTTTGAACAAAGTGGATATATGTTTTAGCAAGGAAATTAGTAGGTGGAGCAGACCATTTAATTGAGGCAATATCCTCATAAATCTTATAAAAACTTATATCAACTTTTTTATCCGCACCATAAAAGTGTAGGCAATCTAAATCACCAAAAACAAACTCTTGTTTAAAACCATTTTTTAGAAATATTTCAACTATCTCACTTTTGGATGTTTCATGGTCCCAAACGGCAAAATCTATATCATGGTCCCATGGTAGTAACCTACTTTCTCTAATAATTCCTAATAAAGTTCCATGACATACCCAGAAATTAATCTTATTAATATCTAGTAATTTGCAAACACTGGCAAAAACTTGATCATCTTCAGTCATAATTAAATTTTTTTCAAAATAATTCTTAGTAAGACAGGATTATCATCCTTATATATAGATAAATTATTTTCTTCAGTAAAAAATAATAATCTAAAACCAAGTAGCAAAACCTGTTTCAAAAATACGTTTGACTCAATAAACCTTCTTCGATGATCTGTTAAGAATGTATTATCGCCACAATCTTTACCAACTCCATAAAGTGGGTCATTTGTAGTTCTAACCTCTACACAAAATAATCCATTATGAGCAAGTGATGTATAGATTTTTGGCAATATAGCCTCTTCATCTTTTTTATTTATCGCATGTAGAGTAAACCTAGAATAAAAAACATCTATAGGTGTATTAAAGTCAAAATTAGTTTTTGTAAAATCATCAGAAATAGTAATTAAGTTCTTGTTAATCTCTGCAGAAATATTTGCACGTTCGTTTTCCAATGAAGTTATGCTTTGGTCTATTGCGAAAACTTTATGCTGATGATGTGCAAAAAATATTGCATCACGACCATTCCCAGAACCAATTTCTACTATATTAAGCTTTCTATTATTAAAGAAATTATTCAAACAAAAATCAGAAAAACTGCTATGCAAAATAATTCCTTCATCTTTTCCATGCTCCTTATAATAATCCTCCCAATATTTCTTATCCATATATTCTCATTTTTTTAATTAATATTTTATTACTTAGTTGTTTGAATAACTTGCTGACCCCAACATCCTCTTTAGCTTGACACCAGAGAAGAAGAAGTTTAACTCAAAACTTTGCATAATTTTTTTTAGTTCATCCATAGATTAGAGATAATTATCTTTGTAAATCATATTTAAATTATGGATAAATTAAATAACTCAGATAACATTACATTATCAATACGAACTGGATGATTCTTCATTCTATGTAAATTAATATTTTTAATAATACAATCAATATCTGCAGAATTAATAATTCCTATTTTTTTAAAATCAGTTTCAAGATTTAAAAGTTTAAGCAAAGAGTACCATTTATTATGACAAGATTGGGCAGTATCGCACTCAAACATACCAAACAATTTCACCATGACTTTATTTAAATGCTGTGCTCCTCTAGAATCAATAATATCCTCATCTAAAGCCTCAGAATTAATAATAAAAAACTTGCCCAAGGTTAGTGCGACAGCATGTCCATGTGGAATATTAAAATACGAGGTTATTGGATAAGATATTGCATGTGGTGCTGTTGTTTTTGTAATATTAATAGCTTTTCCTGAAAGATTCGCTGCAATAGTCAACTGACCTATTGCGAACTTATTAGAATCTAAAACAGCAGGCTTAATAAATTTTAAAATCAATTCAATTGACTTTTGAGAGAAATCTTGACTCTCATCTGTAGAATTTATAGACCAAAAAGATTCAATTCCCTGACATAATGCATCAAAGGCTGTAGAAGCCGCAATCTTTTTAGGTAGATTATATGAGAGCTCAGGGTCAATAATTACAAAATCGGGTTTCATATAATAATGCTCAACTGAGTATTTATTTTTATTTATATATACTACTGCAAAATTCGTTGCCTCTGAGCCAGTTCCAAAAGTTGTAGGTATAGCAACTAATGGTGAGAAATTTTTACTACTAATTAAATGAGGATTTATAATCAAATCTAAAACAGAATAAATTTTTTGAGAAGAAATTATGTTGAGGATTTTAGCCATATCAAGTACACTCCCACCTCCAATAGCAATAATTAAATCTGGTTTGCTTCCCTTCACTAAAGCCACGCCCTTATAGACATCTTGAATCTTAGGGTTGACTTCAAAATCATCAAAAATGATAGTTTCAAACCGTTTCAACATTGGCATGACTTTACTTCTTGCTCCCGAAGAAATATAAGAAGATCCACCAGTAACAACAAGAACTTTTTTTGGATTAAGCTGACTTAGAATTGTACTTAGATTATCCAAAGCTGCTGGCCCAAAAAACTCTTCTTGAATAATCACTTTAAAAACTCCATCAAGTCTTTTTTATTTTCAATAGGCGAGGTTGATGGCCTTCCTAAATTACTTCTAAATCCTTTATTTATTTGAATTTCAAGTAAACACATACCTTTAAAAAATTTTAAATCTTTAATAGCGGTCTTAATATCCTTTTCATTTTCAGCAACAAATACTCTTTCGTAACCAAATGATTTTGCAGCTGAGCTAATACTAATTTTATGTGCAACTGTTGGTTGTCCACCAACTGAATCATGCGCTCCATTATTAAAAATAATATGTTTTAAATTTTTACAATCAACATTTGCGTTAATTGCTAAAGCACCCATATGCATTAATATTGCACCATCTCCATCAAAACAAAAAACTTTTCTGCTAGGCTTATTTAAAGCAATTCCAAGCGCAATTTGGTTGGCATGGCCCATACCACCAACAGTTAAAAAATCTTTTTTATGGCCTTGGCCCAGCTCTTCTCTATATTCAAATAACTCCCTTGAAGCAACACCAGTAGTTGCAACAACAATATCATCATGATCAAGCTCATCAACTATTATTTTTATTGATTGCTCTCTATTTAACAAATAATTACCTTTAAATTCATTTTTTAACTTGTAATCTTCAAAACTTCCTTTTCTTACAACTAAAGCGCATGGAGAATTATTTTTGACAGCATGATTTGCAGCTTTTTTCAAAATCGAGCTAGCTTCATGATTTGATAAATCAGGTGATAAGATAAAATAAGGAATCTCCATAGACTTAAGTAAGTCAATTGTTATTCTTCCTTGTTTCTTATGTTGGGGCTCGTCTTTAATAGTTGGCTCTCCTCTCCAGCCAATCATTAATAGCATTGGGATTGAGTATACTTCTTTATCTGCAATTGACAATAAAGGGTTAATTGCATTACCAAGTCCTGAGTTTTGCATATATATCAATGGAGTCAAATTTGTTGCTAAGTGGTAACCAACACCCAAAGATATAGCTCCTCCCTCATTAGCTGCAATAATATGACTATTCGGCTCAGAGTTATCTGTCACGTATGCACAAAAACTTTTTAATAAAGAGTCAGGAACGCCCGTAAAGAAGTTGATATTTTCTTTTTTTAAGTCGTTAAAGAATATTTTTGGATTAATCATTTATATTTTATTATTTAATTGTTTGAATAACTTGTTCTGCCCACTTCCTTCTGACTCCTAATACCAAAGAAAGAATAAATTTAGCCATTAAGCCAAAGAATATAACCCCATAGACATATAAAGATAGATAGCTCTCATAATAGATATCAATTAACACAATTAACAGCATGAGATCTGTACTCCTTGCACGGCCATCTAATATCAATCCAAATTTAGTTATCCACTCAAGGAATCGTTTTAAATTTTCTTTTGAGTTAGTATCTGAAACTCCATTAGCAATACTTGTATTATTTTTCTCAGTTTTTATAATTTCTGATAAAGAATTTATTATTGATACTGATGCGGATGTCCTAAATTGTTCACCATTGAAAAAAACAATTAAAGGAATAGTGTAAATCAAGAAATGATAGCCCGTTTGGTGTACTACAAAAAAACCCAATCCTATGTAAAATCCGATTATGTTTAATGCCGCCCCATATTCATCAAGCAAATGACCAGTTAGGCTAGCTTTATATTTGATCCTGGCTAAATGACCATCACTCCAATCTAAGATACCCTTATTAAAGGCTATAAAAACAGCTAGTAAATTACAATAAAAATTAGGAATTGAAAGTAATACACCAACAACGATTCCTAATAATGCATAAACAATCGTAACTGAATTTGGAGTAATGCGAGTTCTTAATAGGGCAAAGACTAACAAAACACTGGAATACATGTAATATCTAGCTTTAATATAAGTATATGGATTGCTAGAAAAATTATTTAAATAAGGAAATTTTTTTAGTTCAAAACTAAACATAACTTTTTTTAGCTCGCTCAAAGATAAGAGGTAATTTTTATTGTCTTTTTTCATAAAAATACTTATAGGTTCTCCAATTGAATGCTGAAATTTATCATTTTCAGTATATAAAACCTTTAATCAATTCTCAATAATACTAATACGATTACATAATTTCACCTGATCAGAGTGAATTTCACCAAAATGACAGATAACAGAACCAGTTAGCTCTGATCGAGGTGAATATAAAACTATATTATGGTCATTAGGATGAATCTCGCCTTCTAAATAAGTACAAAGGAGTGGTTGATTTTTGTCACGAACTAAATGAGGCCATTTTTGTAAAACTTCTCTTTTACTTTCAACCACACGCTCTCTATATAAATCATGACTTCCAATTAACCCATATAGAGAAGCAATAGCATGATAAGGACCTGTTACCATTTTATTTTTTTGAGTTTCAAGATTAAAATAAAATAACCCTGTATCTTGCCTTTTTGTTAAATTTTCTTTATGCGCAACAAAACATGCACCTGTTAGCCCAAATAAACCCTTACATGAACTAAATGCAGCAACATCAGCAAGATGATGGCCCTCTTCTAAACCTATTGAGCCTGTAGCATCTACATATAATTTGGCTCCGCATTCAATTGATTTAGCTTTGACAAGATCTAGCTCTACTTTGAAGGCAATTGATGTCTCTGTATAAGCACACATAAACCAGTCAAATTCTTCATTAATATCTTGAAGATCTTCATACTTACATATAGTTATATTACAATCAATAGGCAGTAATTTTTCAAGTCTGTCACTATAATATCCTGTCGAAATTAAAAGTACCTTTCCACCTACAAAAGTATGAGCTGCAAGCTCTAATGCAAAAGTTGCAGATCCTTGAGACCACACAACCTCGTCTTGGCCACTCATTTTTTTTACCCAGTTCATTACACTTTCCGCGATCGCATCATACTCATCATCTCCCCTACCAAAAAGAGGTTTAATGTACTTCAAATTATCGTGGAGAACAGCTGCAGGACCAGGAGTTAGCATGAGTTTTTGATTGTGAATCTCTGTCACTACTCTTAAAGAATTATCTCTTATCTCATTACTACTTACTCCTTGTGTACGAGTAAATATTTGAAGACGACTTTCATCAATTAAATTAGAATTATCATTTCCATGGACCAATAAATCAATACTATGCTGATTTAAAGTATCTTCATCAATGAGCCAAGGTGTGGCTACAACCTCTGAAACATATTTAATAGATTCTAATATCTCTTTACGATACTCAAAAGCCAACTCAGGAGAAAACCCTTTTTGAGTATTCACTTCATCATCAGTTGTAAGACCAACTATTACAGAGCCATATTCAGAAGCTTTTTTCAAAAGACGAACATGCCCATGGTGTATTAAAGTTGCTGACATATCAACCATAATTCTTTTATGTTTCATTTTTCTCCTTATTCTATTTTGTTCCAGGAATTAACTCTAAAATTTCTTTAATTGACAAGCAGTCATTTGAAGCTTCAAATGAACGGCCATTATCTAAAATTGATGTAGCAACTTTTAACATGGCAGGATATGCACTCCTGAGCATATGATTAGCATAGCAAACAATATTTACCCCTCTTTCAGCCCATTCATTTTCAGTAACACTATTAAAACTTGAAGGAACAACCATTAATGGAACAACTCTATCAAATTTTTTATATTGTTCACAAAATTCAAAAATTTCATCAGGCTCTTTCAGCATACTATGAATCATAATTACATCTGTACCAGCATCAATATAAGCTTTTGCTCTATTAATTGCATCTTCCATTCCAGCCTCTAAAATCAAACTTTCAATTCTAGAAATAATCATAAAATCATCTGTAACTTGGGTAGCTTTACCAGCACGAATTTTATTTTGAAAATTTTCAATTGAGTCTTGAGTTTGAGGAACTTCATTTCCAAATAAGGAATTTTTCTTTAAACCTACTTTATCCTCTATTACAAGTGCAGAAACCCCAAGCCTCTCCAATGATCTTACTGTAAAAACGAAATGCTCAATCTTACCACCTGTATCTGCATCAAAAATCATTGGTTTTGTTGTTACAGAAAATATATCATTTACTGATGTCATTCTAGATGTCATATCAACTGCTTCAATATCTGGCTTACCTTTTGCCGTTGAATCAGTCAAACTACTAGACCACATCGCATCAAATTCATGAACAACATCGTCCTTATTTACTTTAGTTTTTTCAGTAATTAGACCTGTAAGACCATTATGGACTTCATTAACACGTATTAACTGTTTAGCATTTAAAAGTCTTCTTAAAGAAGAAAGCCTTATATTTGGAGTAGTTCCAACATCTTTTAGTGCTGAATTTAATTTGGTTGAAGAAATGCCATGAGTATATGAAACCTCTACTAATACCCCTCCCCATTCTTTTAAAACATCGATAACTTGCTGGCGTGTATTTTTTTGGATTCCTTCTTTCCAGTCATCTCCATGAACAACAATATCTGGTTTTATTTTTCTAAGATTTTCTGAATAATCTAAAGTATCTTGGGCAATAACATGTGATATACCTTTAATATTATTGATTACTATTTTCCTCTGTTCATAATCCATATATGGCAATCTTTTATAACTTGCTATTGCCTTATCTGTAAGAAGTCCAAGAGTAATTTCACCTAATTTCATGGCTTCATTGATTAAATTAATATGTCCAGGGTGAATTAAATCAGCACTCATAGCAACGTATATTTTTTTCATACTTTCCTTTTTAAATTATTTTTATTATACAACTTAAACAAGCTCACTTTTCAAATGGTCACCTAAGCGAAGTGCAAGTGCAATGATAGTAAATGTAGGGTTGACAATAGAGGAAGTAGGGAAGACTGAACTTCCTGCAATATATAGATTTGATAGATTGAACACCTTACAATTCTTATCCACCACTCCTTTATCAGAAGTTTTTGCCATTCTCGTTGTACCAATATGATGATTCACCGAATCCTCAGATTGAAAAATTTCTTCTGAAAGTAATGCTTCAGTTAATCTAACCCTTCCAGAATCAGAAAGAGCAAATTCTCGGCCCATTCCTTTTAACGATTCAACAACAGTTTTCTTTTCAAGGTTACTAATTTCTGACCAAAACATATCAATTGTAGGAACACCAAAAATATCTTTTGAAGAATTATTTAACTTTAAATAATTCCTTTTAGAAGGCTCTTGTTCAATTGAAACTCCTACATTCCATAAATTTGATGAATATTCACCTTTAAATCTACAGCTTGTCTTTTGAATTGCCTCTCTCAAACTGAAATTTTTAAATAGTTTTTCATATTCCGTTAGAAGCCTACCTGAGAAATAAGTACTTGGATTTGCCAAATCTCTAAAATATTTCATATCTAGCCCATGCCTTAAAATCTGAAGGCTTTGATTTGTACTTGATGAATTTGAAAATTGTGATGTAAGATTACTGCTGTAACTATTATTTGAAATACAAAAACCTTTTGAGGTTTTAAAGACCTCACCCACAGCTGAAAAGCCTGGATGGCTCATAAAACAGGAACCTACAAACCCATTTTCATTTCCAATGCCATAACTAAAATAGTCAAATGAGTTTAATAATAATCTAGGATTTTCAAGTGCGCCTGATGCTAAAACATAAATAGTGGCATTAATAGTACATTTTTTACCTGAAAGGTCCTCTACTTGAACACTTTGAATTTTTTTTCCATTTTTTGCAACATTAAGTTTTGTAACCGTTGCATGAAATAAAACATCAATATTTTTTGAATCTGAGAAGAGTTTTTTATATTTTTTACCAAAATTCCTATTAGTTGAATCTGAGTGTTGGTATATAGTGTTAGTCAATAAAGAGTCTTTTCTATTAAATTCTGGAAAACTTAGGCCATTCAGTGAATTCGTAAAGGAATCTGAGTTATCAAATGCCTCATAAGATATACCTAACATTTCAGCTGCTTCATGGTAATAATCATGCAAAACTTTCCTAGCAATAGGCCATCCACTAAGAGCTACAAAAGATTTTGAATTAAAATCTTCTTCATCAAATGGACTACATACTCCAGCCCAGATTCTACTAGCACCTCCAAAACATCTCATTCTTGAAGCATCCAATGATAAGAAGCGTGAGCCAGAGTTTTTCCCTTTATTAAGCTTATTATATTCAACGCTTGGCTCTTCTCCCCCAGACTCTAAAAATAGAACTTTATTTTTGGTTCCTAATAGTTTTTTAGCAACACTCATGCCTGCTGGGCCACTACCAACAATACAAACATCAGCTGTTAAGACTTGGTTTGAGTTAAATTGTTGTAAATCTTTAAACATTTTTTGCTCTTAATAGTTCGATACATAGTTCAGTTTCTGAAAGAATCCAACCATCTGCAATTTCAACTTTAGCGTTTTGATAATCTTTGTGAATGATATTAATAATCTCATGCTTCCATTGATGCTCTTGTGGATTTTTAATTAGAAGTTGCTCGAGATTAGCCTTAAATAATTCAATGTCAATTGAACATGATAATTTAGACAAATTATTTAAAGTTACTGGGCTCTTGTAGTTGCTAAAAAAAAGCTCAAGACCAGTCTGTTTAGAAATAACTGGTACTGTTACTTTATAAATAATTGGACTTGCAATAACAACTAATGAACCAATAATAAATTTTCTTCTGGTAAGTCTCATTTATTTATATTTGACCACCATTAATATCCATAACAGATCCTGTCATGTAGCTAGAGTCATCACTACAAAGAAACATAATTGGAGCTATTTGTTCATTTACAGTTCCTATGCGCTTAATAGGAATTGTTTCTAAAAGCTGCTTCTCCTTAATTTTGGTCATTGTTGAGTCATACATTTCTGTTTTCGTCTGACTTGGACATACAACATTAACATTAATATTCCACTCTCCAACTTCATAAGCAAGTTGACGAGTATAGCCAATAAGTGCAGCTTTACTAGTCACGTAATGGATTCCACTGACAATGCTTCTATGTCTTCCAGCAATAGAAGAGACATTTACAATTTTTCCATAATTATTTTTTTTCATCATTGGTAATACCGCATTAGATATTAGAAAAATTGATGAAATATTAACTTTTAGAACTTCTTCCCACTCATCGATATAAATCTCATCATGCCCCTTTGCATAATTAATAGCTGCACAATTTACTAAAATTTGTATACCAATTTTTTCAATTTTTTTCAAAGCTTTCAATAATGCTTTTGTATCTGAAAGGTCAACTTTAATGTGCGTGCCTTGATCCTGAGGATGGATATTTCTAGAAATATAAAAGACATTTGCCTTTGATTGTACAAATTTTGAAACAAGAGCGGCACCAAAACCTCCGCTACCACCAACAATTAATACATTTTTTTGGAAGAAATCAAATTGAATAGATTTAGTCTTCATAAATATGATCTACATCTGGCTTAGTAATTGCAAGTCTAATTCCGGGCTTATCACCTCTACAAGTAATTTTATGTTTAGTATTTTTTTTCACAAGAACAATATCATTTTTTTTAACCTTTTTAGTGCCCTCTCCTTCAATATACCATTCCCATTCTCCTTCCAAGATTACCCAGCACTCATCCGCATCTGAGTGATAATGAAGCCTGTTGCCTTCACCAGGAAACTGCTTAATAAGAACCGCTCCAAATCGATCGTTATAAACCACTCTTGTTGCCCAGGCGCTTTCATCACCATATTTTTCAACAACCTCATCAACAGATACGCAAGATTTATTAACAAATGTTTTTAAATCAATTAAATCTACACCATCTTTTTTTAAAACTTCACTAACGTCATCACTATGATTCATTATTCTCAACCTTTAATTGTTTAAAAAGTAACTCTGCAAAAATAAAGTCTTCCATATAATCAATATCAATTGCATTTTTTTTTGGAATATTAAAAAACTTAGGTTTTTGGCCTAAAGTTGCCCTATTTTTAATCATATTCTCTTTGCTAATAATATTAATAGCAAAATTAATTGCACAAACTCCCTTCAGATCTTGCGAACGAAGCCAAGGATCTCGAGTAAAGTTTATAGGTTTATTATTATAATATAAATATTCCTGAACATCATTAACACTCAATAAAGAGTCGTACTTGTTATGGTCCATAGTTAGAAAAGTATCTACTGCATCTCGATATATTTTTTCATTTACCAAAGGACTCGTCACTGGTATCCAGGCAATATAATCTGTTTTTACTTGTTGCGCTAAATATTCATAAACATCACTCATTGGAACTAAAGACGTAGAATAAAAAGGATCACGCTTGTGAATTGACACGTCAAAAGGGAGAACTTTTGATAGTACTTCATCACTTTCAGAAGAAACTAAAATTTCCTGAAATACATTTGACTCCTTTAATTGCTGTAACTTAATTTCTAACAAGCTACTACTTGAAAATTTTCTAATATTTTTTTTTGGAACTCTATCTGAATCTCCCTTTACAGCAACTAAAGCAGTAATATTACTAATATCCTTTATAGGTTCCATTTGTAATCCTTAAATTAAGTATAAAAAATTAATTTGTATTTTTATCTTGAAAATAATTAAAAATATTATTGGAAGTATGAGAACTTTCTAGGCATAACTCAAGTTTATTTTCTAGTGTAATATCATCAAAATCTTTACTAGAGAATATTTGATTGATAGATTCTTTAAATTTCTCATAAGAAGTAATCCTTAATAGGTCTAGATTGTCAATTTCCTTTTCAGGTAGAAATGCACACCTATAACCAGGGTCAAAAAATAAAGATGTAATCCCATGAGCACTTAACTCATATCCCATTGTTGAACCATAAGTTATTACACATTTTGATGAAAAAGAAAGTTGATAACTATTCAAATTTTTATCAGAAATAATTATTCCACTATTTTTCAAAATACTAAGTTCAATAGGATCTTCAATTCCAGCACTCGCATGATGTTTTATAGCAATTCTAAGTTTTGGATTATAATTTTTAATTTTTACAAGCCATTTAAACGAAGAGTAATAATCATCAGCCCATCCATCGTATTTATCAATTCTATCTACACCATTGGTGACATTAATTCCTAAGAATAAAATATCAAACTTTTGATCTAATTTTATAGGTTTTTTAAACCAATAATGCTCCATAAATAATGATCCAACTGGCTGAATTTTATTAATCCTACCACCAAAATCTAGAAATCTTTGAAATCCAGAGCTTCCAAGAGAAAATAATACATCTATATCCATATAAGCAAACATAAGATCTGCTTCAACTATATTTTTCTGAATTGTTGTTGAGCTTACCCCTCCACTCTTTTTGAACAAGTAATTTTTTATTGAATCAGTATTATAATGCCTTTCTTGAATTGTATATTCCGCCTCATTAGTTTCAAAGAAAGACTTAAATGATAGATAGCCATGAATTATTTGCAGAGAAATAGGAAAAAGGTTCACTCTTGTCCTTAATGAGACTTTTAGGACAATCCAAAAACCAAAAAAAAACTCTTTAAATATTGCTTTTAAAAGATCAATTTTATTAAAATCTCGAAAAAATTTTTTCGTATAAAAGTTATACCCTTCATACTTATCTTGAATATCAATATTTCTAAGGACAATTAAAGTATTTTCCTTTCCAACTAGTTCAATTAGATTTTCAAACCGATCTAATTCTACTGAAGAGCAAATATCATCAATAATTAATTTATATTGATTTACTTTATTATTATTTTTTATAAATATTAATGCATAAAAAAGAGCACAATAGCTTAGCATTGATTTAGGTAAAGATGCTAAGCCTAATTTCTTATCAAAACTACTCTTTTTATATATATATGATTTAGCAATATAAAGCTTTATTTTTTGCTTTGTAACCTCACTAGGAAGACCATAAGCTGAATTAAAGTGGTTAAATAATGATGCCAACTCTTTTTGTTCAGTATATTGCTCAATTACTTGGAATAATTCATCAATTGCAGGGCGGTAGCTTATCTTCCTATTGTAGGAGAAGTTATATAAGTCTACTATAGCTTTTTTCAAGCATTGCTCCAAAATTTAAATAAACAAAAAACATTATAATAAAATAATAAAATAATAAATCAACTTTATAAAAAAAACCTAATTTGGAGCTTTAACTATTGAATTAATATAGTTTGCAATTTCTACACCAGGATTTGAATTATCAAGAGGGAATACGTATTTATTAATGAAATAATCTGACCATTTTGACTGTAACTTTCCTTTTTTGTATTGGATTAACAGATATTCTAATTCTTTTTTATTTTTTGCAATATAACACCGTTGTCTTAAGTCCTCCTTAACCTCTTCATTAATTAATAATTTCTCAAAATCTTGGTTGTAAATTATTACGCATATATTTAAAGTCAAAATAAAATTAACAAGGGCAGATGCAAGATAATCAAAAATAATAATTTTATATTTTCTCGCTATTA